>Ga0307439_1001061_pt1 | contig 17881 bp, 16 predicted proteins | sample SalMarWE160490MG_FD_202142 | JGI IMG/M metagenome (GOLD analysis project Ga0307439, IMG submission 202142) | Salt marsh sediment microbial communities from the Plum Island Ecosystem LTER, Massachusetts, United States - WE1604-90 | ecosystem: Environmental > Aquatic > Marine > Intertidal zone >... | reverse complement strand
TGGCGGAGTAGCGGGACCATTTCTCCATATTTATTATTCTACTTTATAACCGCATTTGACCGCGGCGTCTATCCCGCGAATCCGCCAACTGGCGGAGTAGCGGGACCATTTCTCCATATTTATTATTCTACTTTATAACCGCATTTGACCGCGGCGTCTATCCCGCGAATCCGCCAACTGGCGGAGTAGCGGGACCATTTCTCCGCCGCAAAGATACTATTTTTTTGTTTTTTTTGAATTTTCATAGCCGGCTTGTCTAAATATGATATATTTAGTTTATTACATAATTTATCAACAGCTTGTGAACAACACCGGATGAAGATCCTTCGCAAATCAAGGAATTATGGGCATGAGCATTTAAATACCCAAAAACCCCTTTTTACTGAAAAAAATGATTTTTTTCCTAAAAGTGCCATTATTTCTGCAAAAACGGCAAAATAAATTTGCATATGAATATAAAAAAAATAAATTTGTATTTAATTAGAACCATTGGTCTAACCTTTTAAATTTTTTACTATGACAAAAAAAGAATTAGTTAATGCAATTGCTGCTGATGCAGGTCTCTCTATTAAAGATGCAGGCAAAGCTTTAAACGCATTCGTTGGAGCTTTCGGAAAAGCAATGAAAAAAGGCCAGAGGATCCAGCTTCCGAATATGGGTACCTTTAAAGTAGACAGAAGAAGTGCAAGAGTAGTTCGTAATCCGCGTACAGGCGAAAAACTGAACGTTCCTGCTAAAAAGGTTGTGAAATTTAAAGCAGCTCCGACACTTAACAAAGGTCTTTAATCTTATTTGACTGAGATTGCTAAGGGGTGTATTTTCACCCCTTTTTTTTAATTTGTGAAAAAAAATAATACTGAAGATATTCCGTTAGTTATCATAATATTCTTAAATGTTATATACAATAATGCAAGTGAAGTATAATACACTAACTTGGCATATCAAATTTTTTACTATATTTGGACAACGAATTCTGGTCTAAAATTTTAGATGATGAATTGTATTATTGTTGACGATGACAAACTGAGTTGTAAAATACTTGAAGGCTATGTTAATAAATATGCATCCCTCAACCTGATTGGATCATTCAGCGATTCAGTCTCGGCCAGGAATGAACTTGCAACTCGCCACGATATTGATCTTGTATTGCTGGATATTTTGATGCCTGAAATGGATGGCTTCGATTTTATCGGAAGCCTCGATCATCCTCCTAATATTATTATTGTATCAGCTGCTGAAGAGTTTGCCCTGAAAGCCTTCGAATTCAATGTTGTCGATTACCTGCTTAAACCGATCTCATATTCAAGATTCTGTAAGGCAATAGATAAAACAATAAGATATTTCTCCCCCAGAGAGGTAAGTAAGACCGGTGATGAGGAAATTTTTATCAAAAAAAGCTCATCCCTAGTAAAGCTTAAGATTAAAGACATAGTTTTTGTGGAAGCTCTTGAGAATTACGTTACACTTAATACCAACAGTGATAAATATACTATCCATTTTACTATGAAAGCCATTGAGCATCAGTTGCCTTCAGCAGTCTTTATAAGGGTTCACCGGTCATTCATCATAAATAAAAGCATGATTCAGGCTATTAGGGAAAACTCACTGGATATTACTATCGGAGGAAATGTGAAAAATATTCCCGTAGGTAAATCCTTCCGGGAGGGCTTATTGAATGATATTAACGTAATGGCCAGATAATATCTACCTTCTTACATGCTTACAAACCGCCAAATCTTCCTTCAACACATAGGACAGACTTCTTCTGCACCAATGATGCTTGAGATTGAGAGGGCGGAAGGAGTATTCATGTACGGTCCCGCAGGAGATAGATACCTCGATCTTATCTCTGGAGTATCAGTAAGTAATACAGGACATTGCAATCCGGAAGTTGTAAAAGCTGTTAAAGAACAGGCAGAAACATACATGCACCTGATGGTTTATGGTGAAATAATACAGAGCCCACAGGTCAGGTATGCTGAACGTCTTGTAGGAATATTGCCACCAGCACTTAATACCTGTTATTTTGTGAATTCCGGAAGTGAAGCGGTTGAAGGCGCATTGAAGCTGGCGAAAAAATATACCGGGAAAAGCCGGATAATCTCCTTCATAAATGCATATCACGGCAGTACCCACGGTGCATTAAGCATCCAGGGTAATGAGCGCTACAGAAATGCATTCAGACCCTTATTACCGGATATTTTGCAAATAGGATTCAATGACGAAAGATCACTTAATTCAATTGATAATAAAACTGCTTGTGTGATTATTGAACCTGTTCAGGGTGAAGCAGGCGTGATCTTGCCGGAAAACAACTTTCTGGATAAGGTGAGAGATAAATGCAATAAAGCAGGTGCTTTACTGATATTTGATGAGATACAGACTGCTTTTGGCCGGACAGGTTTTATGTTTGCCCTTGACAGATTCGGGGTTGTCCCTGATATACTGGTACTTGCAAAAGCACTCGGAGGTGGGATGCCACTCGGAGCATTTATCTCTTCACAGGAAATTATGTCGGTATTAATGTCAGATCCCCCTCTAGGTCATATAACTACATTCGGAGGGCATCCTGTGTGCTGTGCGGCAGGACTTGCTTCCCTGAATATCATAATTAACCGTAACCTTGTCGGGACAGTCGGTCAAAAGTCTGCATTGTTCAAAAACAAACTCAAACATCCGCTTATTAAAGAAGTGAGAGGGGAGGGGCTTCTTATGGCCGTAGAGCTTTATGAACCCGGATTTGTCAGAAATGTTGTATCGAAAAGCCTTGAGTATGGTCTGATACTTGATTATTTTCTGTTCTGCCCCAACGCATTCAGAATTGCTCCTCCTTTGATAATCAGTGATCAGGAAATCATCTGGGCATGTACACAACTCAAAAATCTGCTGGATGATACAATGAAAAACAATACCAGATGATGAGAACTATTCTTATTACTTTCCTGATAAGTGTGTCAGTTAATATACCAGTCTCAACTGCTCAGATCAGCTCCGCTGATGCAGCCTCAACCCTTGGAAAGCTTTATTTAAGGCTTCTGATTAATATTGATGATGCAGACAGGATAAGGATTAATGATTCTGTCAGGATGATTATCGACAGTTATGTCGAATCAGATTCAGTGTTTAATCACAGGTTTAATAATCTGCGATATCTGGGACAGATAACTGCTCCCGATTCCCTTCTGAAGATCATTACCTGGAATTTAATTCTGCAGAATGGGACAAATAAGTATTTCAACTACTTTATCAGAAAGTCAGCTTCATCAAATGAAAACCATATTTACAGGTTAACAGGCAATTACAGAGAGACACCGGTCAGAACCGACACTCTCTATTTTGAATCCGACTGGTATGGAGCATTATACTACGATGTAAGACCTTTGGTTACAGGTAATGATACTTGCTATATATTACTTGGGATCGATTATGGTAACTCATTTATTACAAGGAAAATAATCGAGGTTTTAAGCTTCGCACATGATGGTCGTCTGGTTTTTGGTAAAGACTGGTTCGTGGCCGGTGACGAAACAAAATTCAGAGAAGTTCTTGAATATGCCTCCACGGCTGTGACAATTTTAAGATTCTTATCTGACAAATCGATCGTTTTTGATCATCTGGTACCATTCAGTCCTGAGTTTGAAGGTGACCGCCAGTATTATGGCCCTGACTATTCATATGATGCTTATAATTATCATAATGGAAAATGGGAACTGACATTGAATGTTGATGTAAGAAATAAAGAGTAAAGTCTTTTAATTAAGCAGCTGGAATGGCAAAAAAATCAAAAACACATATATATTGTTTTGACAATCACAAAGTACGGGTGACTACCGGAATAATGGAAAATGTAAGGAAAAGATTTGCTGATTCCTCAAGATATACGGTTTTTTCTTTTTCAACCCAAGATAAATTTATTAACAGTATCATGGATGAAAAGGATCATGGTTGCTGCAAGGTTGCCATTATTGGTGTACAGGAGACAAAAGAACACATGGAATTGATTGATTATCTCTCAATGCAAATTATGAAGCTGAATCCTGAAACCGGATTGATACTTCTTGTTCCCGGGGATAAGATGGACGAAATAAAGAAAACATTCAGGTTTAATATAGATAATTATGTTCCGCAAAATGATAATGCTGTTCTCCGGATTCATAATATAGTGAAAAAGTTAATAAGCGAGCATGGCCTTGCTATTTTTAAAAAACGAAGAAATTTTTCACTGTACATCTTTCTGATATTTTTTCTTATTTCGTTGATTCTGATCCTGATTGCATACTTAAAGCTTCCGGATTACTTTTAAAATCTATTTTTGTCATATCTGATTTATTCTTTGATCTTCACAGGTCTGATCCGGCAGAAAAAATATTCTAAAGTGACTATTTGTCAGTTTAGCTTTAACGGCATATCTTTTGAAAGATATGGAATGTTATTCATGTTGAACTTTAAAAACCTAACGGTATGCAAACAGGAAGAATTGGAGTAACTACTGAAAACATATTTCCGATCATAAAAAAATTCCTCTATTCTGATCATGAAATTTTTCTGAGAGAACTGATTTCTAATGCAGTTGATGCAACAAAGAAACTGAAGACTGTTTCATCAGTGGGTGATTATAAAGGAGATATCGATGATACGACAATACGGGTGTCGGTCGATAAAAAGAATAAAACTATCATGGTCTCCGATAATGGAATAGGAATGACAGCAGATGAACTGGATAAATACCTTAACCAGATAGCATTTTCGAGTGCCAGCGATTTTCTTGATAAATACAAAGACCAGACTAATTCAATAATTGGTCATTTCGGACTGGGTTTTTACTCTTCTTTTATGGTTTCTGATAAGGTGGAAGTGATAACCAAATCGTGGCAGGATGAAACAAAGGCAGTAAAATGGACCTGTGACGGGAGCCCTGAATTTACCTTGGGAGAGGTTCAGAGGGAGAACAGAGGGACAGATGTTATTTTGCACCTGGATAAAGATTCAAAGGAATTTCTTGAGGATGACAGAATTGAACAGATTCTGAAAAAATACTGCAAGTTTCTGCCTGTTGAGATAGCTTTTGGAAAAGAGAAAGAGTGGAAAGATGGTAAGTATCTGGAAACCGGAAAAGATAAGATTATTAATAACACCAAACCTGCCTGGTCAATAAAACCAGCCGACCTGAAAGATGAGGATTATCTTAAGTTTTACAGGGAATTATACCCTGTGGGTGATGAGCCCTTGTTTAATATTCACCTGAATGTTGATTATCCATTCAAACTGACCGGCATTCTCTATTTCCCGAAGATAAAGAGTAATATTGAGATACAGAAGAACAAGATACAACTTTATTGTAACCAGGTATTTGTGACTGATTCGGTTGAAGGTATTGTACCTGAATTTCTTACCTTGCTGCATGGAGTAATCGATTCACCCGATATTCCTCTTAATGTTTCAAGAAGTTATCTGCAGAGCGATTCAAATGTTAAGAAGATATCAGCCCATATCACAAAGAAAGTAGCTGACAGACTGAATTATATCTTCAAGAACAATCGCGAGGAGTTTGAGAAAAAATGGGATAACCTGAAATTATTCATTGAATACGGAATGATAACCGAGGAAAAGTTTTATGAAAAGGCTGCGAAATTTGCATTATTAAAGAATACTGAGGAGAAATATTTTACTTTCGAAGAATACGAAAAACTTATTCAAGAATCCCAGACAGACAAAAATAAAATTCTGGTATATCTCTATTCAACAAATAAAACTGATCAGTACACTTATATCGATAAGGCAAAGAATAAAGGTTATGATGTTCTTCTGCTTGATGGTCAGCTTGATGTTCATCTGATAAACCATCTTGAAACGAAGTTTAAGGATTCGAGGTTTGTAAGGGTCGACTCTGATGTGATTGATAAACTAATTCAGAAGGAAGAAGAAAAGGAATCTAAACTAACCAGAGAACAGCAGGATGATCTGAAAGGTGTGTTCAATGTGCGGGTTAAAACAAAGGAGATATATAACGTTGTAATTGAAACAATGGATGAAAACGAAGCTCCGGTCATTATTACACAATCAGAGTTTATGCGCAGGATGAAAGATATGTCACAGCTGGGAGGGGGGATGAACTTCTACGACGAATTACCTGACAGCTATAATCTTGTGGTTAATCCCAACCATCATCTTGTAATAAAAATTTTTGATGATCTTCAGTCAAAGGAAGGGACCAGATTGAAGGAGAATGATTCTCAGAGGAAAAAGCTTAAGGAGGAGATTCTTTTTTTGGAAAACGAACATAATAAGAAGAAAGCTGAGGAGATAAGTCAGTTTGAAAAAGATGATCTTGAAAAACTTCGTAAAGAGCTTGAAACGGTCGATACTTCAAGGAAGGAAATCCTGGAGTCATATGGTTCAAATAATAAGATTGTAAAGCAACTGATTGATCTGGCATTACTTGCCAATAGTATGCTTAAAGGAGAAGATTTAAGTGTATTTGTAAAGAGAAGCGTGGATTTACTTTGAATATTTCAGGTTTCAGGTTCAAGGTTCCAAACCGGCAACCAGGAACATTTTATATCATCCTCCTCACCTCTCCTTTAATATAGTCAATAGCAGCACGTGTCGGCTCCTGTTCGAGCTCCATAATCTTTTCCAGGAGCTGTTTACTGAAAGTAATGCCTGTTGCTGATGTTGGCATGTTTTCAGCTTCACTGTTAATGATCTTGATCATATTCGATCTGGCATTTCTGACTACTTCCCATGCCTGGGGGCTCATATAGATCTGTTGAGAAAGATTGTGTTCAAATTCGCTTCTGATAGTTGTAAGCAGTGCAGAATGTAGTTGTGCTGCAGTCATATCAGCTGAGTTAACCCTCAGAAGAAGAGATTCGAGTGAAATCCTTTCAAGAAAAAGAATAATTCTTTCATATGCCTGCAGTTTAATTGGTATAACTGTGCGGCTGTTCTGAAGGATGAGTTCCTGTTTTCTTTTATCCTGATCGTTCCTGATCAGATTCCGTAGAAGTATCCATGCAGTAAGAAATACAACCAGCGCAGGGATAGTGATTTTTAAAATGTCAGCTAACAATTCCATTTTACATTTTCCAGATTATAACACAAACTTAATTTTTTTTTTCACTTATACTTAATACATTTGAATACGGGGATGAAAATTCTGATACTTCTGATTATATCCGAAGAAGCTGCATAGGGGATAAGATCGGCACTTTACAGGTTAAGATAATCAATATTTATTAAAAGAAGTAGTAACATTTGCAGGTTTGCGTTTTTTCTCTCTTTTGTCACTTAAAGAGTATCCCAGAGAGATAATCAGTTCAATGCGTTTTGCAGATGGTATTCCCAGTATTTTCCTCAGCATTTTCTCATCGAACCAGCCTATCATGCATGACCCGATTCCTTCAGCTCTTGCCTGAAGACAGATGTTTTCTGCAGCTATCCCTATGTCAATACGAGAATAGTCTTTTCTCTTTATTGTTCCTCCAATCCTGGAAGAAAAATTGGGATTCTCTCTGACTATAATAATCAGTACCGGAGCCTGACCTACGAAAGTATTCATTCCCAAGATCCTTGCTGATGAAGCTTCAGCAATCTTTTTAATAAGATGAGGTTCTGTCACAATAACAAACTTCCATGGCTGGGCATTGCAGGCTGATGGTGCCATCCTGCCAGCTTCGACTATTCGTTCGAGTTTTTCATTTTCAACTGGTTTGTTACTATATTTTCTGTCACTCTGCCGGCTTATTATCAGCTCCAGCATTTTCTTACCGTCAATCATAAATCAGTAATTTTTTACTTTTAATGCAAAATAATTTTCAGGGTGCAGGCACGCAGGACAATTCGACAGCGGTCTGGTACCTGTAAAAGCTTTTAACAGGTTCTGCATGGTCATTGTTCCCATTAGACTTTTCCATATTTGGTGGTGTTAATTTCAAAATAATATGAAACTGATCATTAGAATATTTTCTATTTTATTCTATGGATCATAAATATAGCAAAAATACTTATCTTTAGTTTCTATTAGTAATTCAGCATTGATGAATTACAGTTTAGTAACGAATAAAATTCAAATTCTTATTAACATTTTAAAAGAAGAACAATGGCAGCACTATTAATTATTTTAGGAATCATTGTGGTCTTTGTTATTATGGCTATTACGCTTTACAACCGGCTGGTTAAGCTCAGGAATAACAGGGAACAGGCTTTTGCTGATGTTGATGTTCAGTTGAAACAGCGACACGACCTTATTCCACAGCTGGTCGAGGCTGTAAAGGGTTATATGAAACACGAACGTGGTGTACTTACTGAAATTACAGAAGCCCGCGCCAACGCAATAAAGGCAACCACAATAAATGAAAAGATTAAAGCTGAAACCAGACTTTCCACTGCACTTGAAGGATTAAAGGTATCGGTGGAAGCATATCCGGACCTGAAAGCAAGCCAGAATTTCATGGATCTTCAGAATGAGATCTCAGATGTTGAAAACAAGATTGCTGCAGCCCGCAGGTTCTTCAATTCAGCAACAAAAGAGCTCAATGTTGCTACAGAGGTATTCCCTTCTAATATGATAGCAACAATGTTTAGCTTTAAACGCGAACCGATGTTCGAACTGGGTGAACAACGTGCCGCTGCCGAACAACCACCTAAAATAGAGTTCTGATACTATGAAGTACTTTGGCCTGCAGAGTCAGATTTGGAAGAATAATACTAATTCGGTATTGATTCTGCTGATGTTTCCTGTGGTATTCTTTGCACTGGCATGGCTGTTCTTCTTTATCTCATCCATGTTTAACGGTCATCAGCAGCAGACATTATATGATGTCAACCATAGTTTTTTGATGACTATTCCATGGATTACTATAGGTGTGTTAATATGGTTTATAATTGCGTGGTTCTCCCACACCTCAATGATAAATGCGGCAACAAATTCCAAACCTCTTGAAAGAAAGGAGAACAAAAGAGTATATAACCTGGTGGAGAATCTTTGCATTTCTGCCGGAATGACAATGCCAAGGGTAAATATAATTGAAGATGATTCACTTAATGCATTTGCCAGTGGGATTAACTTAAAAACATATACTGTATCTCTTTCACGTGGAATTATCGATAAGTTGAATGATGAGGAGCTGGAGGCAGTGATAGCTCATGAGATAACACATATCAGAAACCGTGATGTAAGACTTCTGATAATTTCAGTAGTTTTTGTAGGGATTTTTGCATTTGTTTCTGAAACTCTATTCCATTCAATGAGATTTAGCAGGATGGGTAGAGGCAGAAAGGAGGGCGGAAGTATTATAATTGCTTTCGTTCTGGCATTGGTGGGATATCTGATAGCATCTCTTTTCAGGTTTGCATTGTCGAGGAAACGTGAATATCTTGCAGATGCCGGTTCGGCAGAACTTACGAGGAGACCGCTGGCTCTGGCATCAGCACTCAGGAAGGTTTCAGCGGATCCGACTATCGAAGCAGTGAAAAGAAAAGATGTTGCCCAGATGTTTATTGAGAACCCCCAGGTTAAGGAGAAAAAACCATCTGTCTCAATCACATCTCTTTTTGCAACACATCCTCCGATAGATAAGCGGATCAAAATACTTGAGCAATACTGACAGGAATTATAAAAAACAATTATTTGCAGATCTTAAGCCGGGCCGGAAGATTTGACTTTCCGGCTTTTTTTTATCAGTTTGGATTCTTCACCCTTTATTAGTCTGGCAATGTTTTTCTTATGTGTTACAATTAGTGTGACAGACACAATTACCGAGAAAATTTTAAAAAGGACTGAAGGAGTATTAAAAAACAGGAACAGCAATATCGGGAATGCCAACCCTGCACTCATTGATGAAAGAGACACATATCCTGAAACAATAAATACAATAAGAAATACTCCGAGGCAGGATATTGTAAGTAAAGGATGAATCGCCAGTAATACACCAAAAATTGTTGCCACACCTTTACCTCCCCTGAAACCAGCAAACAGAGGGAAGATATGTCCCGTAATTGCTATAAGACCAGTAAGTATCTGGAGGTTGGTAAGGGAAGCGCTCCCTTGCTCAGCTATACCAAAAAAAACAGGCAACATTGAGGCTACCCACCCTTTGGCAATATCAATCAGTAAAACCGGAATGCCTGTTTTCCAGCCCAGAACCCTGATAACATTTGTTGCTCCTGCATTTCCGCTGCCATGATTCCTCACGTCAACATTATGGAAAATCTTTCCGACCCAGACAGCTGTTGCTATTGAACCCAGCAGATATGCAAGTATTGAAATTAAAATAATCTTAATCATTCCTGTAAACTGATAGTTATTCAGATTTTCGGACCTGCTTCTACAAGCTGTGCGGTCTCTTCATTTGAGGCAAATTTATTAAAGTTATTGATAAATTTAAGTGCCAGATCAGTTGCTGATATACGCCATTTAACTGGAGAGTCCCAGGCTTTTGACGGATCCAGGATATTCTCATCAATTCCTTTAATTTCAGTGGGAATACTTAAATTGAAGACCGGAAGGGTCGTAAAGTCATATTTATTAATGGAATTGTCAAGTATGGCATTGATGATACGACGTGTTGATGGAAGGTCAATCCTGTTGCATGTTCCGTAAGGACCACCTATCCATCCGGTACTCACAAGCCAAGCATCTGTTTTATGCTGTTTCATTTTTCTTGAAAGTTCGTTAGCGTAGATGATAGGATCGAGCATAAGAAAAGCAGCTCCGAAACAGGCCGAGAATGATGGTACCGGTTCAATAATCCCTCGTTTAGTACCAGCAACCTTTGCTGTATATCCGCTGAGAAAATAATACTTTGTTTGTTCTTCTGAAAGCCGGCTGACAGGAGGGAGAACACCAAATGTATCAGCAGTGAGAAAGATTACTTTGGTTGCATGCCCGGCCTTTGACACAGGTTTAACTATATTATTAATATGGTAAATAGGGTATGATACCCTTGTATTCTCTGTTTTGGAGTCATCATTAAAGTCGATTGTTCCGTCAGACAGGACGACAAGGTTCTCAAGAAGAGCATCACGACGGATGGCGTTATAAATGTCAGGTTCATTTTCTTTACTCAGTTTAATACACTTTGCATAACAGCCTCCCTCAAAATTAAAAATTCCGTCATCATCCCAGCCATGTTCATCGTCACCTATAAGTGCTCTGTCGGGATCAGTTGACAAAGTTGTTTTGCCTGTCCCGGAGAGTCCGAAAAACAGGGCTACATCTCCTTCTTTACCAACATTCGCAGAGCAGTGCATCGAAGCAATACCTTTAAGTGGCATGTAGTAGTTCATAACAGAGAAAATACCTTTTTTCATTTCGCCACCATACCATGATCCTCCAATTACTGCCATTCCGGATGTAAGGTTGAAAAAGACAAAATTTTCTGAATTTAATCCTTGTTTTTCCCACCCGGGATTAATAGCTTTTGAAGCATTTAAAACAACAAACTGGGGAACAAAACTCTCAAGCTCCTCAGTTTCAGGTCTGATGAATATGTTTTTCACAAAGTGTGCCTGCCAGGCAACTTCAAGAATAAATCTTACGGCAAGCCTTGAATTTTTATTGGCAGCACAGAAGCAATCTACAACAAAAAGTCTTTTCCCTGATAACTGGTTTGCCGCAATTTTTCTGCAATGCTCCCATACTTCAAAACTGATAGGTTTATTATCCGAGACTTTTGCTTTCTCTGATTTCCACCAGACACTATCCCGTGTCTTATCATCAAGAACAACATATTTGTCTTTCGGTGAGCAACCGGTAAAAACACCTGTATCAACTGACACCGCACCAGTCCTGGTAATTATCCCTTTTTCCAGTCCCGTAAGATCTGGTCTTGTCTCTTCGGCAAAAAGTGTATTATAATCAGGATTATGAATTATTTGCTGGACATTCTCGATTTCGTATTTCTTCAAATCTTCCCGTGTAATCATAATAGTTGTTTTTCAAAGGATGATAACAGATAAATTAGAAATTCAATATCCTGAATACTGGTGTAATATAATTTAATTTTTTCTTAAATAGTATAATTTTTTAGACAGGGTAAACTGGATTTCAGAGGTCATTCTTTATGTACGGTATTAAAATATCCATAAAAGGGCAGACATGAAAAGCAAAAAGGCATCAGCCGGTTAGCGGATGCCTTTCCTATTTTGGATCAACAGGTTTATTTTCCGTCTTTAACTGCTGCCTGAGCTGCTGCCAATCTTGCAATAGGCACTCTGAACGGGGAGCAGCTCACATAGGTAAGTCCAGTTTTGTAGCAGAATTCAACAGATGCAGGATCACCACCCTGCTCTCCGCAGATACCCACTTTAAGATCAGGTCTGGTTGCACGTCCTTTTTCAACCGACATTTTGATAAGTTGCCCGACACCGTCCTGGTCAATAGTCTGGAACGGATCTGCTTTAAGCATATTTTTATCAAGATAATGATGAAGAAAACCACCGATATCATCACGGCTGAATCCGAATGTCATCTGTGTAAGATCGTTTGTTCCGAATGAGAAGAATTCGGCACTTTCTGCCATACGGTCTGAAAGAAGCGTGGCACGTGGTATCTCTATCATTGTACCATACTTATAATCAATCTTTTTAAGACCACTTTTTTTGCAGACCTCATCGTAAACCTTATCGACAATTTTCTTAGTTATATCCAGTTCGGAGACATCGCTGGTAACGGGTACCATCAGTTCAGGTTTCGGATGTTTTTTTTCTTTAATGAGTTCCGCTGAAGCTTCGAACATTGCCCTTGCCTGCATTTCCGTAATCTCGGGATAGGTTATACCCAGACGGACACCACGGTGACCCATCATCGGATTACTTTCGTGGAGTGCTTCACCTCGCTTGGCAACATCTGATTTTTTAATGTCCAGCGCTTTTGCCAGTTCGGCTTGTTTATCAGCACTTTGTGGTACAAACTCATGGAGTGGCGGGTCAAGCAGCCTGAATGTAACAGGCAGACCGTCCATGGCAGACATAGTGGCTTTCATATCTTTCTTCACATATTTATAAAGCTCCATCAGAGCTTTTCTGCGTTCAGATTCGTTTGCACTCAATATCATTTTACGGAGGAGGAACAACGGCTGTTCTGATCCTTTTCCGTAAAACATATGTTCAGTACGGAAAAGACCGATACCCTCAGCTCCGAAATCACGGGCAATCTGTGCATCCTCAGGTGTGTCAGCATTTGTACGGACACCCATTGTACGGTATTTATCGACGATCTTCATGAAGTATTTGAAACGTGGATTTTCGGTAGCATCCATAAGCTTAAGTTCGCCTGTATAAACATTTCCCTTTGTTCCGTTAAGTGTAAGCAGGTCTCCTTCCTTAATTACTATGTTTGTTCCGCTTACTTTTGCCTTTTTCCCGGAGGCGTCAACATCAAGTGCCCCGGCACCTACGACACAGCATTTACCCCAGCCGCGGGCCACAAGAGCAGCATGTGATGTCATGCCGCCGCGAGCAGTAAGGATACCTTCGGCAGCGCGCATTCCTTCAACGTCTTCAGGATTGGTCTCTTCACGCAGCAGAATTACTTTGTGGCCTTTACGGTGCCATGCTACGGCATCCTCTGCAGTAAAGACAACCTGACCTACAGCTGCACCCGGACCGGCCGGCAAACCTCTTACAATCGTCTTGACTTTTTTCTCGGCTTCAGGATCGCAGATCGGATGAAGCAGTTCATCAAGCTGAGCAGGATCAACACGGGTAATAACGGTCTTCTCATCAATAAGTTTCTCTTTAAGCATATCCATTGCCATATTCAATGCAGCAGTACCGGTTCTCTTACCAACGCGGCACTGAAGCATGTATAATGTACTTTCCTGGATAGTAAACTCAATATCAAGCATATCCCGGAAGGATTTCTCAAGTATGTCACGGATTTCACAAAGTTCTTTGTATGTTTGTGGCATGGCCTCCTGCATACTGTGCAGATGACTGTTCTGCTCATTTTTTGTTTCGTCATTAAGAGGATTCGGTGTACGGATACCAGCTACAACATCTTCTCCCTGTGCATTCACCAGCCATTCACCATAGAACAGGTTATCACCGGTTGCCGGATTACGGGTAAATGCAACACCGGTGGCAGATGTATCTCCCATGTTGCCAAATACCATAGCCTGCACGTTTACTGCAGTACCCCAGTCATCGGGAATTCCTTCTATTCGCCGGTAGGATACAGCTTTTTTGCCATTCCAGCTCTTAAACACAGCTTTAATACTGCCCTCAAGCTGTTCCTTTGCATCATCAGGGAATGGTTTTCCCAAAACCTGTTTAATTTTTTTCTTAAATCTCTCTGAAAGATCTTTCAAGTCCTCTGCAGATAGTTCAGTATCTAATTTATAGCCTTTCTTCTTCTTAAATTCATCAAGCATTTCATCGAGCTGTCTCCGGATACTTTTTCCTTCACCAAGTTCAATACCTTCAGCTTTTTCCATGACAACATCGGCATACATCATAATAAGACGACGATATGAATCCCATACAAAACGTGGATTTTGTGTTTTTTTCAGGAATCCGGGGATAGTTTTGGAGCAAAGTCCGAGATTAAGCACTGTATCCATCATTCCAGGCATAGACTTGCGTGCGCCAGAGCGACATGATACCAGCAAGGTGTTTTCCGGATCACCATACTTCATACCCATTATCTGTTCTGTTTTCTTCATTGCTGCCCACACTTCCGGCATCAGTTCTTTCGGAAGAATGCAATTATTCTGATAATATTCATTGCAGGCATCTGTTGTGATGGTAAAACCGGCCGGCACCGGCAGTCCCAGCAGACACATCTCTGCAAGGTTGGCACCCTTGCCGCCAAGGAGGTTCTTCATTTCCGCTTTACCCTCGGCAGTCTTGTTCCCAAAGGTGTAAACTCTTTTAACTTTTAACATACTTTAATGAATTTGAGATTAACTTAAAATTGTTGTTTTTTCAAAATAAGGGGCAAAGATAATATTTAATATTTGAAAACTAACTTTTTGTCACGATCGGGGGTGGAACATTATTAACGTGTCACGTAGGAAACTTCTGTCGATATGAGTATATATTTCTGTAGTAAGAATTGATTCGTGTCCGAGCATTTCCTGCACGGCTCTCAGATCAGCACCGGCCTCTATCATGTGAGTGGCAAAAGAGTGTCTGAATGTATGCGGACTGATTTTCTTTCTGATTCCTGCTTTGGCAGCCAGTTCTTTGATCATTGTAAAAATCATGGCCCTTGTAAGCCGCCTTCCCCGGCGGTTAAGGAAAAGGATGTTCTGATCATACACTACTGGCAGTCTGTTACGATCATTCCTGTATATATCAATCTCTTTGAGTGCTTTGTCACTCACCGGCACCAGTCTTTGTTTGTCACCTTTGCCGGTCACTAAAACAAATCCTTCACCATAATGAATGTCGGTAATACGGAGACTGACAAGCTCTGATACTCTAAGACCACAACTATAAAGCGTTTCAATTATGGCCTTATTCCTGTGTCCCTCAGGTTTACTGAGATCAATAACTTCTATAATCCGGTCTATCTCCTCTACAGATAAAACCTCAGGTAACTTTAAACCAGTCTTGGGTAATTCAATAAGGGAGGCAGGATTATCAGTTATTTCCCCTTCGATGAGGAGAAATCTGAAAAATGCCCGGATCCCCGATAATACCCTGGCCTGTGTTCTGGTTTTCTGATTACCGGATCCAAACCAAACGAGGAACTCTTTCAAATCAGCGTAGGTTACTTCTACAGGTGAAACATCCTTTCCGGTACTGGCAAAAAACTTTTCAAGCTTGTGTATATCATTAAGATAAGCTTCGATGCTGTTTCCAGACAATGATTTTTCAAGTCTTAAATAAGTTTCGAAATTAATGAATGACTGACTCCAGCCAAGGCTCATCTCCTGTTGATTTTAAAAATAATTACTGATATAAAATTAGAATTATTTCCTGATTATTACGTTTTTGTGAAGGAGCTTTTACCTGTCTCCTATATTAATATTTTTTAGCTAATTTTACCGTTATGAATTGACAAGCTATTTTATACAAATGAAGATACAAATAATAAACGGCCCTAACCTTAATCTTCTTGGCACGAGGGAACCGGAAAAATACGGTTATGCCTCTTTTGAAAATTTCCTCGTAACACTCAGGGCACTTTATCCGGATATCATATTTGATTATTTTCAGTCGAATATTGAAGGTGAGATAATAAATGAAATCCAGAGAGCAGGATTTGTTACTGATGGAATAATCCTCAATCCCGGTGGTTATACTCATACATCAGTTTCAATTGCCGATGCAGTTGCTGCAGTGAAGAGTGCCGTGATAGAAGTTCATATCACTAATATTCAGGCACGTGAAGATTTCAGGCATAAGAGTCTTGTCGGAATATACTGCACAGGTACCATCGCAGGTCTGGGTCTTGATGGTTACAGGCTTGCTGCAGAAGCTCTTATTAACATTTATAAAAAGGAAAAGAACATTGCATGATCAGGAAGAGAACAAAAATTGTTGCAACCATTTCGGATAAGAGATGTGATCCCGAATTTATCAGAAAATTATTTGAAGAGGGGATGGATGTTATCAGGATCAACTCTGCGCATCTTGATATCGAAGGTGCACTCATGATTGTTGAAAATGCCAGGAAGGTCTCCGACAGGATCGCTATTCTTGTTGATACAAAAGGCCCGGAAATACGTACAACGGATTGTGATTCTCAAATCAGGCTTAATAAAGGCGCCAGAATAAATATTACAGGTGATCCTGACAGAAAAAGTACAGAAGATACGATATTTGTTAACTACAGGGCTTTTGCTGAAGATGTTCCTGAAGGATCTCCGATCTTAATAGATGACGGGGAGCTTGAATTGAGAGCCATAAAAAGAAACGGGGATACCCTTACATGTTCAATAGAAAACGATGGGATGTTGGGATCACGAAAGAGTGTGAACACACCCGGTGTCAATATTTGCCTGCCCTCACTGACCGCTAAGGATAAGGCTTTTATTGAAATGGCAGTCAATAACGGTATTGACTTTATTGCCCATTCGTTCGTGAGGTCAAAGCAGGATGTTCTTGATGTTCAGGCTGTTCTTGACAGTTACGGAAGTAAAATCAAGATTATTGCCAAAATTGAAAATGAAGAGGGTGTACAGAATTTTGATGAGATTATTGAGAATGTATATGGTATTATGGTTGCCAGGGGAGACCTGGCCAACGAGATCCCTTATGAAAAAATACCCGGAATACAGCGTGCGATAATCTCAAAATGTATTTCGTGGAGGAAACCTGTGATTGTTGCCACACAAATGCTCTATTCAATGATAACCAATCACCGGCCAACCCGGGCTGAGGTTAGTGATATCGCAAGTGCTATCTATTCACAGACCGATGCAATTATGCTCAGCGGTGAAACAGCATACGGAAAATATCCGGTTGAAGCTGTAAGAACAATGACCAGAGTAGCCCTTGAAGTGGAAAACAACAAGGAGAAGTTTCTTGAATTGCCTGCAATGGATATGACCGGTGAAATATCAGCATACCTGGCAAAAGTTGCAGTAAAAACTTCGGTCAAACTGGGAGCCAAGGGAATAATTGCGGATACTGTAGGAGGCAGAACAATAAGGGATATGGCTGCTTACAGAGGCTTCAACATGGTTCTTGCACAATGCTATTCAAAAGCAACAATGAGAGAACTGGCACTTTCGTATGGTGTTTACCCCAGCTATCAGGAAAGGAAAAAATCTGTCGATGAATTCATTCAAATCGCACTTAAAAACCTGATCAAGGTACACGATTTGCGGGATGACGATATTTTTGTTGTCCTGGCCGGTAATTTTATCGGAAGATTAGGTTTTTCATTCATTGAAGTAGGTTCGGTTCAGTACCTTAAAGATCGTGT
>Ga0307439_1001046_pt1 | contig 18047 bp, 23 predicted proteins | sample SalMarWE160490MG_FD_202142 | JGI IMG/M metagenome (GOLD analysis project Ga0307439, IMG submission 202142) | Salt marsh sediment microbial communities from the Plum Island Ecosystem LTER, Massachusetts, United States - WE1604-90 | ecosystem: Environmental > Aquatic > Marine > Intertidal zone >... | reverse complement strand
ATTCTAACCGATAAATCATCATAATTTAAAACAGCTAAACTATTTTTAACTAAAGATTTAACCAAAAGAGCTTTTTCTTCAATTAACTTTCCTTTTTCAGGAAAAAATTCAATATGAACAGGAAATTGACCAATAGCCGTAATAACGCCAACTTTTACCGGAATAAAATCAAGTAAATATTTCATATCACCAGGTCGGTCAACAGCCATCTCTAAGACCAAAATTTCCGGGTAATTTTTTTCCCAAAAAATAACCGCTCCGGCCTTAAAAAAGTTTTTCAGCCAGGCAATTAGAGAAGAACCGGCTGTTTCTAATCCTAAAATAGTCAAAGGAACGCCGAGTTCATTATTATAATTTTTCATATTGCGGCGTACCCGAAATTGCTTTTTAAGAACCTGATAAATCGCCTCCTTGGCGCTTGTTTTGCCAACACTACCAGTCACTCCAACAATCTCTGGTTGATGTCTCCAGAGAACTATTTTAGCTAATATTTTGAGAATGAATTGGAGAATATTTCTCATATAACTTTTTGTATAGAGTTTCTATTGTGACATTATTGCGGAGGAATCTCTAAATAATTAAACAAATATTCGGCTAGTTTCTTAAAAACCGGACTGACTGAATCAGCGGCAAAACGAATGCCAAGGGGTTTATCTAATTTAATTAAAATAATAAATCTTGGCTCAAAAGCTGGAGCAAAACCAACGAAAGTATGAATAGTTTCATCTTTATAATAGCCGCCTTTCTCTAAATCAGGTATCTGGGCTGTGCCGGTCTTCCCGGCGATATTATAACCAGCTACCCGAGCAGGCCGACCATAACCATTTTCCACTACACTAACTAGCATTTTAGTCAATTCTTCAGCTGTTTGAGAAGAGATAACCTCTTTAATCATTTGAGGCTCTTTCACGATTTCACGACCGTCAGGATAGATGAGTTTTTCCACGACAAAAGGACGCATTAACTTACCTTGATTAGCAATAGCCCCCAGAGCCGTAATTAATTCTAAGGGAGTCATGGTAATTCCCTGACCAAAAGAAATAGTGGCTAAATTTATTTCCCGACCAGTAAATAAATTTGAAATATCACCAGCAACTTCGCCGATTAAATCTATGCCCGTTGGTTGATTAAAATTAAATCGCTGGACATAATCTTGGAAAGTATCCTGACCGATTTTCTGTTGAACAAAAACCGCTCCGGTATTAATAGATTTTTCCAAAATTTGAGTCATGGTCTGTTCTCCATAAATACCTCCATCAACATTAGTAATCGTACTTCCCTTAATTCTCAACTGCCCTTTGTCCTCATAAACAGTTTGCGGAGTAATTTTACCGCTATCTAATCCAGCGGCCATGGTAATCGGCTTAAAAACCGAACCCGGTTCATAAACTTTTTGAGTTACCGGATTAAGAAAAATATCAATATTTTCTACCTGGCTATATTGATTAGGGTCAAAAGTCGGCCAGTTAGCCATCGCTCGAATAGCCCCAGTAGACGGCTCCATAACAATAATTGTTCCGGCTTCGGCTTGCCAGCGGTCAATTAATTGGCTTAATTCTTTCTCTGCTTTAAATTGAATGTTTTGGTCAATAGTCAGAATAAGCTGAGGACCGTCTTGAGCTGGCTTTAGTTCTTGCTTAAGTGAAGGAATTCGATAACCGCTGATATCTTTTTGGCCGCTTAAAAATCCAACTTGACCTTTTAATTCATTTTCATAATAACCTTCTAATCCGTACTGACCAATTTTTTTTTCTTCCTTCATTCCGACAAAACCAACTAAATGACAAATTAAAGAACTATTAGGATAATAACGCCAAGTTTCTGGAGCAATAGCCAAACCATCAATCCGCCAATCCTCTATCTCTTGAGCTATTGCTTGGCTGACTTTGTGTTTAATTGGCTCATAGGGGTCATCTGCCTTATTCATCCTTTGTAAAATGATTTCTTTTTCTATTTCAAGAAGTTCAGCTAATCTAAGGGCTAAATCTTCTTTCTGATCGTCATTAATATCCTTAGGGATAATATAAACTTGATAAAACTCTTTATTAACGGCTAAAGGGAAATAATTTTCCTGACCATTGCGTTGGCTGTCAGACAGGTCCCGTATAAAAATTTCGCCCCGCTGAGGAAATAATTCTTCATCAAGTCCCTGCTGGTCTTGAGCTAAAACGCTGTAATAACCGTATTGTAAAATCTGGAGAGAAAATAAGCGGGCTAAAACCCCGCTACCAACTAGAAAAATAATAATAATTAATAAAGAAACCCGCCATCGATTCATAACTCTAAATTCATTCCTTAATAGCCACTCCCTTGTCTTTTTCTAAATAAATTACCTGACCCCCTTCAACCATACCAAGAGATTGAATCATTTCTTCAAGATTAGCCGGCGACTGCCAATTAGCAATAGACATTTCTAATTGCTGACTTTTTACTTCAAGTTCCTGAAGATATTCTTTTTGCTGACGAATTTGGTAACTGCCTTCAACTAAGCCATTTATTTGAATGAGGTAAAAAAAGCCCAAGCAAAAAAGAGAAAAAATAATCAGCATACTTAAAATAGCCAAACCCTGACGGTGATTAGGTTTAGAAAATGTCTTTGATTTAATATAAGCAGTCATATTTTTAGGGCAACCCGCAATTTAGCGCTGCGACTTCGCGGATTTAAATTTATCTCTTCTTGCTCAGGTTCAATTGGTTTCTTGGTTAAAATTTTTAAATTTCCTTCTTGGGCTGTTTCGCGGAAAAAGATTTTAACAATTCTATCCTCCAAAGAATGAAAAGAAATAATTGCCAATTGACCATTTTTTTCTAATATTTCTAAAGCTTGGGGTAAAGCTTTTTTTAAATTATTTAATTCATCATTAACCGCAATGCGCAGAGCCTGAAAGGTGCGCGTGGCAAAATGGATTCGTCCGTATTGATATTTGTTTGGCAGCGCTTGCTGAATAATCTTAACTAACTGATTGGTAGTTTTAACAGGTTGAATTTGTCTAGTCTGACAAATTCGGCGAGCGATTCTTCGAGCATATCTTTCTTGACCATATTCTTGAAAAATCTTAACCAGTTCTTCCTCTGGCCATTGATTAGTTATTTCTTCAGCAGTTAATGATTGGGGCGATTTGGGAATGCGATTCCCAAATCGCATATCCAATGGTTCGTCTTTTTGAAAAGAAAAACCGCGCCCGCTTTTTTCAATCTGCCAACTGGACATCCCTAAATCAAACAAAATTCCATTAATTGGGTAAAAACTATTCTCTTTGGCAATCTTATTTAAATCAGTAAAATTTCCTTGAACCAAAATTAATCTTTTTCTTAAGGATTCTTGAACTTGTTCAGAGTCATCCTTGGCCAGCTGAAGACTCCGTCTTAACTGCTCCAAAACTTTTTTGTCTATTTCAATTCCTAAAACTTTTCCATCGGGCTTATTTTTCTCAAGTAAAGGCAAGGCGTGTCCAGCTAAACCAACAGTACAATCAATAAAATTTTCTCCTGGCTGCGGATTGAAATATTTTAAAACTTCTTTTAAGAGAACCGGAATATGGTTCATTGTTTTAAACCCCTAACTCTCCTAATCTCTGGGCGATATCACCTACTTCTTTTTCTGTTCTTTGTTTATAACTTTCCCATTTTGCTCCATCCCAAATTTCTAATCGATTATAAACACCAACAATGACAACATTCTTCTTTAACAAAGCATATTTTTTTAGATAATCAGGGATGAGAATCCGGCCTAATTTATCAAATTCTACATCCATTGCTCCAGCCAGGATAATTCTATTAAATCCTCGAGCATCAACTTGTCCGGTTGGCAACTGACTAAGTTTATTAGTCATTTTCTGCCATTCCTTTAATGGATAAAGAGCTAAGCAGCTATCTAATCCTCTGGTCAAAATTGCCCCTTGGCCTAAATCTTTCCTCAATTTAACCGGAATAGCTAATCTCTTTTTGGTGTCAATTGTATGTTTGTATTCTCCAATAAGCATAGTTTTCCACAATTTTACTCATTTATCCCCACTTTTATCCACAAGGGATTACTTTATTTCCATTGTATGCCACTCAAGTTTCTCTGTCAAACGCAAAATAATGAACTAAAATTATTTTAATCAAACAAAAAAATGGCTTAATTAAGCCACTATTTATTATTCTAATCACTTCCCTATCCACAGATTATCCCCATTTATCAAAAATGAGTATCAGAATAGCTGTCAAAGAAACAATTAACATAAAAGGTAAGCCTGGCCAAAAAGAAAGTTTTTTCTGAAAATGAATTTTATGATGAATTAAAGATAAGGGTCTGAGCCATTTAATATTAAAATTATTATAAAAAGCTTCTAAACAATCAGGCAAAAGAGCAGCCACTAAAGCGACTAAAATAAAAAATTTTTGAGGCGAAGACCAAGTTAAAAATAAAACAAGCAGACCGCCTAAAATAAAATCCAGACCTATTTTTTTAAGATGGTCTGGATGGCTAATTTTCACTTCACTTAGATAATCCCAATGAGGCAAAGCATCAAGCAAATAATGACTGAATAACCCCAAAATAAAAGCAGACCAAAGATGAGAAGAATGAGCACCCACAGCTGCCCCAACTAACATATGAGGAATAATAATCATAGGAAAATGGGCGCATCTGGATTCGAACCAGAGACTTCTATCGTGTGAGGATAGCACTCTAACCACTGAGCTATGCGCCCATCTAAATCTTCAATTTATTAATCAATTTCTCGTGAGGTTTTTCTAGAACATCGCGGATGAATCTGTCAAACATATCATAACGATAATTAAAATCTCCGCTAGAAAAAATAACATAGTCAATTTCCCTACCCACATCTGCTTCTAAATCTCTTAAAAAATTGGATAACTTTCTTTTCTTAATATTGTCACCAACGACTAAAAGGTCTACTCGCGAATTTTCATCATTAAGAAAAATACCGGCTAAAATAGCCAATTTGATTCTACCTAAGGTTTTCAAGCGGCTCAAAATTTTCTCTTGAGAGGCAGGATTGGATTTAAGAACCAAGGTCCTTAACTCATTATAGAAATCAAAGTCAGGATTAACAAAATAAACTTTGCGCTTATCCTTTATCCGACTGTTAAGCAGATTGATATTTTCTAATTTTTTCATTTGGCGGCGGCAGACATGGGCATCACTTTTAATTCGTTTATTCACTTCTTTCAACTCAAAAAATTCCTCTGGATTGCGTAAAAATAACTTGAGTAATTTAACTTTAACTGGCGAGTCAAAAAGTTGTTCTAAGATTTCCTTGCCCATAATAGTAACATCGATAACGGTTGTCGATGTTTAAATCTTATTTTAATTCTACGGTGGCTCCAGCCTCTTCCAGTTTTTTCTTAAGTTCTTCGGCTTCCTCTTTCTTTAAACCCTGTTTAATTACTTTGGGAGCGCTATCGACTAAATCCTTGGCTTCTTTTAATCCCTGCCCGGTAATTTCTTTAACTACTTTAATCACCGAAATTTTCTGGTCGCCAACTCCTTTTAATTCTATATCGAAACTGCTCTTCTCTTCAGCTGCTTCTCCAGTTGGAGAAGCGTCGCCGGTTGCTGGCGCAACGGCAATTGGCATAGCGCTAACACCAAACTTATCTTCCAAAACCTTAACTAATTCAGCCAAATCCAAAACACTCAGTTTTTCAATTTGTTCAACTAAGCCCTTAAATTTTTCCGGGATTTTGACCTTTTTCTCGCCAGAGACGAGTCCGCCTTTGGCGGATTTCTCCTCTTTTTCGGGAGATTTTTCCTCTTTAGGTTTTTTTTCTTTTTCTTCTGTCATAAATTTAATTCTTGAAGCTCAAAATCTAAAACCTGAAACCTCTACTCTATTTTACACTTTTAATCCTAAATTTCAAGCCCTATGCTTCCAGCTTCAAATTTTTAAATAGATTGACTAATTTGATTAAATTACCTTGAAGAACATTAATTAATCCAGAGAGAGGCGCCGAAACATTCCCAATTAACCTAGCCAACAATTCCTGTTTTGAGGGTAATTTAGCTAAACCAATAATCGCCTCTTCTTCTAAATACTCTCCATTAACCAAGCCGGCTAAAACTCTTAGAGATTCATTTTCTCTGGAAAAATTATATAAAATCTTAGCCGGTAAAATTTCATCCTCATAGCCAAAAATCAAAGCAATCTGACCAGGTAATCCCTTAATCTTGATTTTATCAAAACTAGCTTTTTTAAAAGCTAAATCAATCAAAGTTTTTTTAGCCACTTGGTAATCTATCTTTTCTTCCCTTAATTGCCGGCGTAAGTTCTGAACTTGATTGACTTTTAAACCAGTATGGTCAGAAAAAATAACTGTTTTTTGACGAGACAGTTTATCGGCTAAATCTTTGATAATTTCTTGTTTTTTTTCTTTTGATATCATAATAAAAGGCCTATGAAGACCACAGACCAATAGCTCAACAAGCTCATTATAAAAAAATATTGCCTAAATAGGATTTATCTTCTGACACCTATTGTCTATGGCTAACCTGATATTACTCTATCCCGAAGAAGTCGTCAAGACCTACCTACTGCAAATATTTAGCTTTGTTTTGATTATGTTCTTCCAGGGTCTGACTAAAAACAGTTTCCCCATCGGGCTTGGATAAAAAGAAATAATAATCGCTTGGCTCCGGATAAACAGCCGCCTCAATAGTTGACAAACCAGGATTACAAATTGGTCCTGGCGGCAAGCCAATATTTTGATAAGTATTATAAGGAGATTCCACTTTAGTATCTGTTGCAGAATAACGCCATTTATCTATGCCTAAAATATAAGCGATGGTAGCGCAGGACTGTAAGGGATAATTATCTTTGAGTCGCTGCCAAAAAATTCCTGAAACAATTTGACGATCATGGTCAGTGGCTACTTCTTTTTCCAATAAGCTGGCTACAATAATAATTTCCTTAAGGGTCTTGCCTTGCTTGGCTATTTCATTTCTTAAATCTTGAGATAATTTACGGTCAAAATTATCTCTCATTTTGCTAATAATTTCATCTAAAGTAGCTTCTTGGTTGAATCGGTAAGTATCAGGAAATAAATATCCTTCTAATTGAGATTGCTTGAGTATTTCTCCTGTTTCAATTAAGCCAGCTTTAGCTAAGCGAGCATCGATTTGTTTTAAAGTAAACCCTTCCGGAATAGTTATAGTTATTTCTTGAGAAGCTGCTTCTCCTTTAACTATTGTCTCGGCGATTTGGGTAATATTTAAAGAAGGACTTAAAAAATATTCTCCGGCCTGTAAGCGAGCTGCCCAACCCCGAAAAAACACATAATATTCAAAATATGTTTTATTTCTGACTAAACCTGCTTTTTCTAAATTAGCGGAGATTTCCCTTAACCCCTCCCCTTTTTCAATAATAAAAGATTGTTCAACTGGCTGGCTGCTTAAGGGATTAAAAATTTGAAATTTAATTAAAAAATAACCGCCTCCTAAGCAAGCGATTACCAGAAATATAGATAACCAAAAGAAAATAAACTTTTTTTTATTAATTATTTTCATTATTCGCTGATTAACGGGACAAAAACAAAACCAGGATATTCTTTCTCTTCAAATTTATCCTTCTCTTTTTTAATCACTAAACAAATATTCCCTTTGACCGGGGTGACTAAACGACCTTTAATTTTTAACTGTTTTTTCCATGGTTGGGGCATTTCTTCAGCCGCCGCCGCGGCAATAATTTTATCAAAAGGAGCTTTATCCAACAGTCCCCTTGAACCATCACCGCCAATAAACTCAACATTCTCAAAATTATACCTTTGAACATTGGCCTGACCAAATTCTTTAAGTTCTGGGATTCGCTCAATGGCGTAAACAAAACCATCTGAACCAACTATCTGGCAAAGCATGGCTGTCTGCCAGCCAGAACCAGAACCAATATCTAAAACCTTATCTCCTTTTTTCGGTTGAAGCAATTCCAACATAAAAGCTACAGTCAAGGGTTGAGAAATGGTCTGGCCATAACCAATTGATAAAGGAGCATTATATTCAGCCACAAAATCCCTTCCTTTTTCTCTGACCATTTCATCAGGCACAAAATCAGCCCGTTTGATTTTTTTAAAGGCCTTAATTATTTCCGGCGTCTTAAGATAACCCTGCTCGATTAATTGATTAATTAATTTCCCCATTAGTTCAATGAGTTCTCCTAATAATATAATCAGCTAAATCCAAAAGAAACTTTTTTTCTTTTTGCGGTATTTTAATTTGCTTTATTGTTGACTTAGCTTCATTAACCAAGCTTTTAGCTTTTTCCTGACAATAATTAAGAGAACCGCTTTCTTTAACTATTTTTCTTATCTTTTGAATATCTCGCTGGCTTACCTTTTGTTTCCCTAAATAACTCTTAATTTTTTGTTTATCTTTAGGATTAACCGAAGCTAGAGTTTTAAAAATTAAAAGATTAGGCTGATTCTCTTCAATATCCGAGCATATTGGTTTGCCAAATGCTTTTTGAGAGCCGAATAACCCTAAAATATCATCTTGAATCTGAAAGGCAATTCCTAAGGGTAAGGCAAATTTCTCTATTTTATTCAAAAACTTACCTCCCTGACCAGCCAAAGTAGCTCCTATTTTGAGTGGATCAACAAAAGTATAATAAGCGGTTTTGTGCCTAGATACATTAAGTATATCTTCTTCAGTAAATTTAACTTCCTCTTCTTTTAAAAATAATTCTAACATTTCCCCGTGACCTGTTTTTAATATCATCTTATTTAAGATATCAAGAGCTTTGATTTTATCTTCATTCGGAAAAGGACTATTAGTTAGGGCTTGATAACCTAAAGCGCAGCTTATATCGCCAGCTATCAAAGCCAAAGAAATTCCTAAATGTAAATCATCAAATTTTTTTTGATAAAAAGCATAAAGAGACGGCTTGCCTCGTCTTAATTCATCCTTATCGATAATGTCATCATGAATTAAAAAATAAATATGGACCAATTCTATAGACAAAGAGGCCTTTAAAATAGCTTTTTTATTTTTGCCGCCAGCTAAAGAATATCCAAGATTGACTAAAATAGGGCGTAGTTTCTTACCGCCTTCTAAGTTGATATCCTTTAATGTTTTGATTGTTTCAGCTGCTTGTTTAAAGAACAAACCGTTTTCTCTAATCTTTTGATTAAAAAATCTCTCTAACTCAAAATTGATTTCCTGTTGATAGTGAGAGAGAATTTGATTAAATCTCGAATTAGTGATAATCATACTTATCTATTCTATCTTCCAAAACGCCTTTGTCTTCTAATATAGTCGTTGATTGCTTTAATAAATTCTTTTCGGCCAAAATCAGGATACATAGTATTAGTAAAATAATATTGGCTATTGGCTGTATGCCACATCATAAACCCAACGCTATTATGAGGGTCATCCTGACTACCAGTCCGAATCAAAAAATCAACTGGCGGTAAATCGCCCGTCCAAAGATGTTTTTTTAATGCTTCTGGACTTATTTTCAGATTTTTATTCTTCCGCCCTTCTTTTAAAATCTCCTTGATAGCATAAAGTATTTCGTCAGTCCCGTTGTAGGCAATAAAGAAATTGAGCAAATGTTGGTTATAATTTTGAGTCACTTTTATCAATTCTTTTATTGCTTGAATACTTTTCTTGGGCAAAATTTCCGGCCAGCGACCAATTACATTAACTTTAACCTGATTTTGATGAATTTCTTTTGCTTTAGCTAACTCACGAAAATAGCGTTCATATATCCGGAAAAGGACATTAATTTCTGCTTTTGGTCGCTTGGTCAAATTTTCATAAGAACCACCCCACCAAGAAAGACAATAAATACCTAAATCAAGAACCGTTTGAAGCAGTTCTTTGGTTTTTTCAGCGCCGACCAAATGACCTCGCCAAGGGATTAGTCCCCTTTGTTTAGCCCAGCGGCGGTTGCCGTCTGGAACAATAACTACATGTTGAGGAAAATTTTTTTCATTCATCACTAAGTAGAGCGTTGGAAATAAAAAAATTGCATTCTCAACGCTTTTTTTATTTTTCAAATTTATTAGCAGGCCCGGAGGGAATCGAACCCCCGCCGATAGATTTGGAGGCTATCGTTCTACCATTAAACTACGGGCCCATATTCACTTCTTCATCTCCTTATGTACCGTATGTTTTTTACACCATTTGCAAAACTTCTTCAGCTCTAATTTTTTCTGAATTGTTTTTTTGTTTTTGCGAGACCAGTAATTAATCCGCTTACAGACACTACATTGTAATTTTATCAAATTATCTTGGGACATAATTTTTCGGAGCTGAGGGCGGGATTCGAACCCGCGACCTTTTGCTTACCATGCAAATGCTCTAACCAACTGAGCTACCTCAGCATAAAATATTTCAAACTAATTTTTAATTTTAGTGGGTAGGGCAGGATTCGAACCTGCGTAGCCCGAAGGCGGTGGATTTACAGTCCACTACATTTGACCACTCTGCCACCTACCCAGAGCCAGCGAAGGGAATCGAACCCCCGTCAATAGTTTACAAAACTACCGCTCTACCATTAAGCTACGCTGGCTAAAATTACTTGACTCCCATTTTTTTCAATTCTGCCAAAATCTCTTTAGCTTTTTTATCCTTAGAACCTAATTTAACCGCCATCTCCAATGAAGCCTTAGCATCAGCATAATTATGCTGTTGCCAATACAAAAGACCGAGGAATTTATAAGCGGTAATATTCTTAGGGTTCTCAACAATCAAATCAATCCATTTTTGCTCTTCTTTGATTGGTTTATTTAACTCAACAATAGAGATTTCTTCACTTTCTTCGCTTAATTGAGAAACCTCCTCTTCCCCTTCTTCTTTTTTATTTATTTTAACAGGAATTTCCTCACTTGTTCCAGTTGATATTTTCTCTTTTGCATTCTGAGCTTGCTCGTCTCGCGTCGAAGCGGATCGAAGAGTTCTTCTCTTTAATTCTCTTTGCTTAATCCATTCTTTTGACTTTTGGGTCATCACTTGCGACATTCTTCTCAACCCATTAATCCACTTACTAAGCAAATTCTCTATTTTTAGAAAGATTATTTTTATTCGTCGTAAAAACTTTTCTAAATAAACTATCAGATTAAGCCGATGCTGTTTATAATTAATCTCCCGCAATCTTTGAATTATCCCTCTTTTTCTTCCTAAAATAATCATTTCCTCTTCTGACAAACGAGCCAGTAGAGGAATTTTACGATAGATAATAATTCCCAAGCCAATCAAACTAAAGCCAATAAGAAAATAAAAAATGAGATTAAACATAGTTTATATTTCCAACCGAACGAACTTTCTTATTTTAATATTTTCACCCAATTTGGCAATAGTTTGGTTGATTAAATCTTGGATAGTCTTTTGTTCGTCTTTAATAAAGGGTTGCTTTAAAAGTTCTTCCAAATCTTTAGGATTCAAGGCGGCAATATGCATAGCTAAATCATGAGCCAATTCTTTAAACTGGCTGTTCCTAGCAACAAAATCGGTCTCACAACTCAATTCTAAAATAGTCCCTATTTTACTGTTGTTATGGATGTAGGCCTCAATTAAACCCTGTTTAGTTGCTCTGGCTGACGTTTCCATCGCTTTTTTCTAAAATCTTCAAAGCCTTTTTTTCATCACCATCCGATTCTTCTAAGGCCTTTTTACATTCCATTATGGAAATATTTGTCTTTTGACGAAGTTGTTTAATTTGTTCTGCAGTTATCATAATTTTATAACAGACAAAATTACGGCTAATTGCCTCGTCCATTAATATCACTTCAATACCTTAACTATTATACCCAGAATTAATTTCAAAGAAGTAATCGCATCATCATTAACTGGAATGGGATAGTCAATAATACTTGGGTCAGCATTGGTGTCACATAAACCAATCACCGGAATATTTTTCATTCTGGCTTCCTTGATAGCCAACTTCTCTTTCTGAACATCAACGACTAAAAGCGCCTCGGGTAATTTGAGCATTTTTTTTATTCCGCCAAACTGCCTTTCTAACTTTTGCAATTCCACACCAAACTGATGCTGTTCTTTTTTGGTATATTTTTTTAATTCGCCTTTTTTATTCTTTCCTTCTAAATCTCGGAAATATTCTAATCGTTTAGAAATAATCCCAAAATTAGTCAAAGTTCCCCCTAGCCATCTTTCATTAACGTAAGGCATCCGGCATTTTTTAGCTATTTGACTGGTAATTTCTTTAGCGGCTACCTTGGTACCAACAAAAAGAATGACCCCTTTCTCCTTTTTAATTTTTTGAATAAACTTCAAGGCCTCGGCTAATTTCTCTTGGGTCTTTTCTAAATCAATAATATGAACATTATTGCGAGCCGTAAAAATATATGGCTTCATCTTTGAATTCCATTTAGATGTCCGATGACCAAAATGCACTCCGGCTTTCAACATTTCTTCCAAGCTGGGAAGTATTTTCTCTATATTCTGACTAGTTGTTTTTCCGCCAGAGGCACTCTCCAGAAGCGCATCCGCTTTTGATAGAGATCCGCCTTTGGTAGATTTCTTTGTTTTTATTTTTTTAACTTTCTTTTTTTCAATCATAATCTTTAAAAAAGGTATATCTCAAAACACTGGGTTTTTGAAATGACACCCTCGTTGGTTAGTATACCATATTTTAAAATTAAGGCAAGATATTGCCTATTTCTTATTAATTTGTTACGATAGAAGTAATGAAAAAAGATATTCATCCGAAATATTATCCTAAAGCTAAAATTAAATGCGCCTGTGGGGCTACTTTTGAAATTGGTTCAACTAAGCCAGAAATAGAAGTGGAAATTTGTTCTCAATGCCATCCTTTTTATACGGGTAAAGAAAAAATTATTGAGACCGGCCAAGTGGAAAAATTTAGAAAAAGATTAGCTAAACGAGAAGCTAAGTCAGGAATAAAAGTTAAAAAGCCCGCTCTGGCCAAGGCCTCGGCAAGGTAATAAAAAAAATGAACGGCATTATTATGGAAATCAGAGCTGGCACTGGCGGAGAAGAAGCGGCTCTTTTTGCTGCTGATCTTTTTAGGATGTATTCCCGCTTTGCTGAAAAACAAAATTGGTCAGCTAATCTTATTGAGAGTCATCCGACTGGCTTAGGCGGTTATCGGGAAGTGATTTTTGAAATAAAAGGAGCTGATGTCTATTCTCAGCTAAAATATGAAAGCGGTGTTCATCGAGTCCAGCGGATTCCGACCACGGAAAAATCCGGTCGGATTCATACTTCCACTATTTCCATAGCCGTACTGCCAGAAGCCAGCGAAACGGAAATTAAAATCAATCCCCAGGATTTAAGAATTGACGTCCAAAGATCTTCTGGACCAGGCGGCCAAAATGTTAATAAAATTGAATCAGCTGTCAGAATCACCCATTTATCAACTGGTTTAGTGGTCACCTGTCAGGAAGGGAGATCTCAACAGCACAATAGAGAAAAAGCTCTGACTGTCCTGCGAGCTCGCCTGTTGGCTAAAAAAAGAACTGAAGAAATGGCCCAAAGAGGAGCCCAACGCCGTGAACAAATTGGCACGGCCGGGCGAGCTGAAAAAATCCGCACCTATAATTTTCCTCAAAATCGGGTCACTGACCACCGCCTTAACAAATCCTGGCATAAACTGGATAAAATAATTGACGGCGACTTAAAACCAATTATCAAGGTCTTTGGGAAACTACAAAAGAAATAATATGAAAAAAAGAATCTTCAGCGGAATTCAGCCAACTGGTTTAGTCCATATTGGCAATTATTTGGGAGCAATTAAAAATTGGGTCGCTCTCCAAAATAAATATGACTCTATTTTTTGTATTGTTGATTTGCATGCTTTAACTATACCCAATTCTTCTAACCAAATGCAAAAAAGAATTTTTGATTTGGCTACTACTTTATTAGCCGCTGGTCTTAATCCTCAAAAATGCCTCATTTTTGTCCAATCCCATGTTCCTGAGCATACTGAACTTACCTGGCTTTTAAATACGGTTACCCCGATTGGCGAGTTAGAAAGAATGACTCAATTTAAAGAAAAAGCTAAACACTTTAGGCAGAATATCAATATGGGCCTTTTTGATTATCCGGTCTTAATGGCCTCAGATATTCTTCTTTATCAAACTAATTTGGTGCCGGTCGGCGAAGACCAAAGACAACACGTAGAATTGACCAGAATAATTGCCCGAAAATTTAATCAGCGATACGGTCAAACTTTCGTTATGCCAGAATGCCTTATTCAAAAAAGCGGCGCCAGAATAATGTCCTTAAATGACCCGACTGAAAAAATGTCCAAAAGTTCACCTCAAAGCTATTTATCTATTAATGATTCCCCCTCGCTTATAAAGGAGAAAATCAAAAAAGCAGTTACTGATTCAGGAAAAGAAATAAAGTATAGTCCTCAAAAACCAGCGATTGCTAATCTAATAACTATTTATTCTGTTTTTTCTAATCTTTCGCCAAGTCAAATTGAGAAAAAATATCAAGGTCAAGGATACGTTCAATTCAAAGAAGATTTAGCAAAAATAGTCATCAAAGGAATAAAACCATTCCAAGAAAAGAAAAAAGCCCTTGAGAAAAAGCCGACCGAGATTAATAAAATTTTAACTCAAGGCGCTAAAAAAGCCCGACCTATGGCCCAAAAAACTCTTCAGCAAGTCAAACAAAAAATGGGCTTGGTGTAACAAGGACTGTCCCTAAGATACAGTTCTTTGCAAAGGACTGTATCTTAGGGACAGTCCTTTGAAATAACTTGATTAATAAAAAACTGCCTTTGGGCAGTTTTTTATTCCCTCTCTTTCCCATAATACTCAAGTAAAAAGTCAGTTAATAATTGACCACCTAATTCTTCTGGTTTGTGTTCAATAAAATATTCTGCCTTGACTCTTTCCGGATTAACCGTAACGCCTTTACCAATTTCCAGCATTTCTTTATCGTTGTAATTATTGCCGGTAGTCATAATCTGTTTTGGCTTAATACTTAGTTGTTCAGCTAAATTAGCAATCGCTTTGCCTTTGGACATTTCTTTATTGCCAATATCATAACCTTCGTTGGTCCAAAGACAGTACAGGTTATCACCAGCTACTTCTTTAACCAAATTAGGGATTTCTTCTATTTGGTCACAATGAACAGTTAGAATAAACATCTTCGGTTCAAAACCGCGGATTTTTTTATTCTTAGCCATCATTTCTTTAATTTTTTCTTTAATATCTCTCAATTGCCCAAAATATTCATCCGGATAAGAAGGATGAATAATTTTGTTATCCAGCCAAGTAATATTGCCATTCTCGGCCTGGAGAATTACCTGATTGTCAAAGATTTGGTTAACTAAGCTTTTTAAATACAAAATATTTCTACCCGAAGAAAAACCGAGCTTGAGGTATTTTTTTAGCTTTTTTAATTTTTCTATAAATGGTAGCGATAACTGATGAGACTTCATATATAATTCCGTGCCATCCTGATTTTCTTTTAATTCTGTGCCAGTCGGAATAATCACCCCATCGATATCAAAAGTAACAACTTTGAGAGCCGCTAATTCTTCTTTAGTAATTTGGTTTAAGTTTTTCATGTTTTCATATAATAGCATATTCAAAGATAATTCTCAAAGGACTGAATCAATCACGCCGCCGCCTAAGCAAACCTGATTTTGGTAAAAAACCGCCCATTGGCCTGAAGTGATTGCCCTTTGAGCTTTGGCAAAAACTAATTTCAATTTATCTTTCTTTGGCGGATAAAGTTTAACCGCGGCCAGTGATTGATTAAAGCGAGTTTTGGCCTTAACTTTAATTATTCGGCAGGGCACTTTTCCGGAAATAAAATGAACATTAGTCAAAAAAACCTCTCGTTGATAAAAAATTGGGTCATTTTCCTGATTAGTGACTATTAATTGATTTTTCTTTTTATTGAAACCAACCACCCACCAGGGACCGCCAGCTAATTTAATCCCCTTGCGTTGGCCAATCGTATAGAAATGAAGTCCTTGGTGTTGGCCTAAAATCTTATCTTTTTTATCAACAATCTGACCTGGCTGCAGACCTATTTCTTTCTTCAAAAAAAGCGGCATTGACTTTTGAGCAATAAAGCACAAATCCTGGCTTTCTTTTCTTCGGGTTAAAAAATCAAGGTCTTGTTTTCTGGCAATCTGGTAAACTTCTTTCTTGGTTAAATCACCTAAGGGAAAAACTATTTTGGCTAACTGTTTTTGGTCTAAAAGACAAAGGAAATAACTTTGGTCCTTCTGTTTGTCTTTCCCTCTTAAAAGTTGATACTTATCTTTAATTTTTTTAATCTGAGCATAATGACCGGTAGCTACATATTTAATCCCTTTTTGTTTGGCAAAACTAATCAATTTATCAAACTTCAATTGTTGATTGCAAACTATACAAGGATTAGGTGTTTTTTTGTCCTTCAGAAGTGAAATAAAATAGCCAATTACTTTTTTCTTAAATCCCTGTCGACAATCAAGAGTATAATGAGGTGCTTTTAGTTGTCGACAAACCTTTTTAGCCAGGCGGATAGATTCTCGATTAGAATAAATATTTTCTTTAACTGACCAGCCGCTATATTTTAAAGTCAGGCCAATCGGCTGATAACCCTGCTTTTTGAGTAATAATAAAGCAACGGCCGAATCAACGCCGCCGGATAAACCAACAATCACTTTTGGCTTATTATTTTTCCTCATTTGCCTTACTTATTCTAATCGCCTTTCCTTTAATCAATGCCTCGGCTATTTTTTGATGGGCTGAACTTAAAATTCTTTGTAAGGTGCTTTGAGAAATCTTCATTCTTTTAGCCGCTTCAACCTGTTCTAATTTTTTCAGTTCGCAAAGACGCAAGGTCTCTAATTCATCCATTCCCAAATCAACCTCTTTTAAGGCAGATAGAGGGACGGCTCGCGGTTTGAAATAAGTAACTCGTGGGTCAAATCTAACAAATCTTTTTTTAACCGGTCTGGTCATAGATTTTTTCAAATATTTCTTTAATTTCTTTTTTAGCTTTAAGCTTAGTTTCTACAATTGGCTGAAGATTAGCAATCGCTTTAAAGATGGCCTGGTCATAAGATATTTTTCCTAAAAAATTATCAGCAAATTCTTTTTCTATTTTCTTAGTCAATGAGCGATTAATATCCCATTTATTAACCACTACCTTGTAAGGAATCTGAAAATGTTCAACCACTTCTAAAACCCTTTTTAGATCAGTTAATCCAGAAGGAGTTGGTTCAGTAACTAAAATAGCTAAATGGGCATCTTGTAAAGAAGCAATGACCGGACAGCCCGTGCCGGGTGCTGAATCAATGAGCATTAATTCATATTGACCATTTGCTTCAGCCTGCTTTTTTATTTCAGCGACTATTTTACCAGAACCGGTTTCGCCTGGAAATAATTGACCAATCACTAAAGGAAATCCATATTTTGTCTGAATTATTTTAATCTGACCATTTTCTATTGGTTTCAACTCAACTGCTTTCTGGGGACAGACAATTTGACAAACCCCACAACCCTCACAAAGAAAAGGATTCAACTTGGCTCGGTTGTTTTTAATTTCCAAGGCCTTAAAAACACAGTTCTCTATACACTTTCCGCAACCATTACATTTTTCACGGTCAATAACCGCTTTAAAGGAAGTTGAAATTTTCTTGAAGAGCTGAATATTTTCATCCGAAACCTGATTAAGCCAAATAGCTAAATTGGGCGCATCAACATCAGTGTCAACCGCCACAATTTTTTTCTTTTTAGCCCAAAGCATAGCCAAAGCCGAAGTCAACATTGACTTACCGACTCCCCCTTTGCCACTGGCAATAACTAATTTAAATTGTTTTTCTTTCATTAATTAAATATCTATCTAAAAATTAGCTTTCTTCACCTTTTTAGAATCTCAAAATCGTTTTTAAGAACTTTTTCCATATTTTGGTTATAGACGACCACGGCCGGATGGTATAAAGGAATGATTTTAATTGGGCCAAAATCCGCCTTAGTTTCAAAAACTTGTCCGTGAATTTTACTAATCCCCTGGATTTTGTTTTTCAGGCCAAATTTCTCTAAAAGATAAGCTGTTGAATAATTACCCAAAGAACCGATTATTTTGGGCTTGATAATGGCAATCTGTCTTTCTA
>Ga0307439_1001044_pt1 | contig 18061 bp, 17 predicted proteins | sample SalMarWE160490MG_FD_202142 | JGI IMG/M metagenome (GOLD analysis project Ga0307439, IMG submission 202142) | Salt marsh sediment microbial communities from the Plum Island Ecosystem LTER, Massachusetts, United States - WE1604-90 | ecosystem: Environmental > Aquatic > Marine > Intertidal zone >... | reverse complement strand
AGAACTATCTGCATATATCTCTTTTATAGAATATTTTATCATTTTTAGCTTTATTAGTTTTCTTGAATTTTTAAATAGATCATGGCAGGATTTAACACTATATCTATCAATTCAATCTATCGAACATCTTAATATTGTTAAGATTTTGCTTATGGGTGCGGTAATCTTACTCATGACTATTATAAACATCCAGATAAACAATTGGAGAATTAATAAAAGATTTAAACATATAGTTAGTCTAAAAACAAAAGATCTAAAGAACGAAAAGAGTGAAATTATTAAGACAATAAAAGGTATCTCAGGTTTTGCTTTAAAAAAGAAGGATAATGAAGAACAATGGAGGAGGAATGGAATATTAAAAACGAGATTGAGTTGTATAGAATCAGAAATCAATAAAATCTCTAATGAATATACATCGAAACCAGATTATCTTTCTAAAATTCCGATATTAATTGGTGTAATTTATATACTATTTGATATTTTAATGAAGTTCCTTGAAATTTTAAGTTTACAATAATTTTTCCCAATCTAAAAATGGAAGATCCAAAACTGAATTTATCTGAGAATTATGAATCCATTATGAAACATACGAATAAGGATGAGATTATTAAAAATTTTCTTTATTCCAATCTTTAATTAAGAACTGCTATTTGAACTCTCTCAAATAATTTTTTATTAACTTAGATGTATTACTGAGCATTTCTTCTATTTCTTTAAGTCTGTACCAAACCATTGGAATGTATTTCACTACGCATTCATTATAGTCACGACGCCAAAATTCACAATCTCTCTTTTTGCATTCTCCATTTATTAATGGACAAATTCTCATTTTATAACACCAATAACAATCTTTTTTTTTGGAGTATAAATAGTTTTTATAAATATATACTACATTTTTTGGCATGTGTCAGACTTTTGATGTTTTTAGGTATATAATGCTTTTGATAAATCATATTAATAAAATTTTTAATAAAAATGTTTAAAGACTATTTATTAGCTTTTTTCCATAAACTCCAAAGCAGAAAGAAAGAATACAAAAATAAAATAAAAAGAACAACAATTGCACCAATATCAATTTCATTTTTTATAAAACAGTGGAAGAAAAAATAAATAGAAATCGAAAAAACAAAGGTACCTACATAAAAAGGAACCAAAATTTTTTCTAATCTTGTCATATGGCTTTCAAGTTCCTTATATTTCTCAGTTGCTAATATATTCTTTTTAATAAAGTTATTTATCAAAGGGAACACCAAAATCATAAGAAGAATGAGGCCTATAAAACAAACCACTATTAATACTGATCTAGGATCTGATGATGCTGGTCTAGAGTCTAAGAATACTGACCTAAAATCCAATAATACTGACCTAAAACTTGATGATACTGATCCGATATCTGATATAAACGGAGCAAATAGAAAATAAAGTATAAAAAATGCAAATAGTCCATGCAAAGAGATATATCTTAGGAATTGTGATTCAAAAACTACACCAATAAATCTAGTAAATAAGAAAATAAAAATTGGCACTATTAAAGAAACTATGAAGGGTAGAGCTATCTTAACTGAGTCCTTATCAAGAATTTTATCTAATCCAAAAAGTAGTGTTAGAAGTAATGCTGTAATTGCCAAAAGAAAGGTAAAGTAAATTAAATCTTCATGTCTAAGACTATTCTTAATCGATCTAATTTCATTTTCTTCTTTCTCTTTTTTTAAAAATTCTAATAATTCATTTATTTTCTCTCCTTTCTCAGATTTCTCCTCTTCCATAGAATTGGGTATATTTTTTGTATAATAAAAACTTTTCTTACTCAAAAAAACCATTTACCCTTGGCGTATCCAGATGTAAATTCTCTTAATTTTCTTAACACCACTCAATCTTAGGGAAAGCTTTAAATAAAGTTTTACTGTGAAATATGTAGGAGAGGAGAATCACCTAATTGGAGAAAAACTCCTTTGATTTTTTTCATGAATTACTCTCCTCTCCGACTTTAGCTGTTTTTTCAAGATTTAAAGAAATTGAAAAACTAAACTTTTTTTAAAATTCTTCAAAGATCCTGAAATTTTTTCATAAAAATAACGGAAAATTTTAAATAGAATTAAGATAATACCTATTTACTGCTCACTTCATGTACAAACATAATTGGGGAGGAGAAGATCCATTTTTTTAAAACTCCTAATTTTTGCTCTCCTCTCTACTTCTCTTTTTAAATAAAGCTATCTCCAAAATGGCTCTTTTTAGATGTGAGAACAAAACTCACATTTTGGGCAAAACTTTAAAAATTGGGACCTCTATGCAAGAAGTAGAGTAAGGTGAAAATATGAAATACTGTAATAATTGTAAATCCCCAATAAAAAAAGGAGAAGATATGTATATGGATGGCAAGGCATACTGTCCTCAATGCTGGGTTCGTCTCATAGGCAACAGAAAGAGACTAATAGGAGAAATTGGGAAAGAGGAATGTCGATAAAATGGAAAAGGAAAACACGTGTCCCGTTTGTGTAATGGCTAAAAAACTTAAAAATCTTATAGTAAAAGAAGAAGAAAAGGAAAAATAAATTTTACTCTTATTTACCTTCCATACCTGAACTGTCTCCTCTTCCCTCAATGACATCCACTATTCTCTGGCAGAAATATGGGGCTACTCGCTGTGAAAATAGCGAATTAGGATGAGAGTCACCTGATGCGTATTTATCTCTCAAATAGAATCCTCCTTCTGCTTCCAGTTCGTAAAAATCCCAGATATAGATATTATCTCCTTCTTCATCCCACTCGTTTTTGACCCAGTTAAAAAATTGTCTGGCTCTTTGTGCATTCTCTTCAGTTGTTTCATCGCGGATTAACGCCGCACCCGTCCACACAATGAATATACTATTGGAAAACTGCCTCATCTTCTCTTTTAGTGCATTGTATTGAAGTTTATAGTTCTTTATGGACTTTCTACTGGAGCTTATGTCAGGGTCACCTGTGTCTGCTTCAATGTAGCTCACGGGAAAGCAGTGCTTCCATACAACAACATCGTAATCTTCAGTAAGTATTTCAAGAGTATCTTGTCCTCTATATAATGTATCTCCTCCGTGATTAACCCAGATATTCCAGTAGTCATAAGGATAATTTTGCCAGGGATAACCGTTAGCGGGATAATCCCTCGCAGTTATCTGATAGCTGACTCCCTTTGTATTGTTATAGTTTTCAAACCATTCTCCTACTCCTCCATCGTAGATACAAGAGCCAGTGCTGTGGTGCAGGAAAATGATTTTTACGTTGTTCTCTGGAGGTATCGTTTCACTGGGGGGTACGGGTGTGGTAGTTGGTGGTATTGTAGTGGGAACTGATGTAGTACTCGGTAATTGTGTCGTTGTAGTTTGAGGAGGTATACTCACACATCCCAAGGAAAACGTGGCCATCAAAACAATTCCAATAAATTTTTTCGCTTTAAAAATTTTTTTCATAAAATGTACTTGATTTTGTTCTTATTATGATTTTTGGTTATTTTAATTCCTGAATAGCTGTACAATTTATTATGATGATTTGAGCAAATCTTTTTATTTATACGATATAAAAACCATGTATGAAAAAATCAGAAAAGATATGGATGGACGGGAAGTTCGTAAAATGGGATGATGCAAAAGTTCATGTGATGACGTATGCTCTGCATTATGGAGCAAGTATTTTTGAAGGGATAAGATGTTACAATACCAAGAAAGGTTCTGCAGTTTTCAGGCTTGAGGAGCATGTGAAAAGACTTTTTGAATCATGCAGGATTTATAGAATGGAATTAAACTATAAGGAAGAGGAGATAAAAGAAGCAATTTTGGATACTGTCAGAAAAAACGGATTAAAAAGCTGCTATATAAGACCCTTGGTATTTCGGGGATACGGGGAGATGGGTGTCAATCCGTTGAATGCTCCTGTGCATGTAATGATAGCAGTGTGGGAGTGGGGAAGTTACTTGGGAGATGAAGCCTTAGAAAAGGGTATAAAAGTAAAAACTTCTTCATGGAATAGAATGGCTCCTAACACGTTCCCTTTTCTTGCCAAGGCTGGAGGAAATTATTTAAATTCCCAACTGGCGAAAATGGAAGCGATCCTAGATGGGTATGATGAAGCTGTAATGCTGGATATTGATGGCTATGTCGCAGAAGGAAGCGCAGAGAATATATTCTTAATCAAAGAGGGAGTTTTTTACACGCCGCCTATTTATAACACTATCTTGCGAGGTATTACAAGAGATTTTGTAATAAAAATAGCTAAAAAAATGGGATACCCTGTTAAAGAAGAAAGAATACCCAGAGAAATGCTTTATATCTCCAATGAAATATTCTTTGCTGGTACTGCAGCTGAAATCACACCTATAAGAGAGATAGACCACTATGAATTAGAAGAACATAAAATCACTAAGGAAATACAGAATAAATTTTTTGAAACAATTGACAAATGCGATCCCGAGTATATGACAAATATAGTGTAAAGATTTTTAAAAGATCCTTTATATGATTCTATATGGATAATTATGACAAGATAACTCTTTCCTTACTAATAGTAATGAGCGTTTTGATGGTTTTAAACTGGGAGAACCTGCCTACGGCAGAGATGGACACGCCTTATCATCTTTTGATGGGAAAGATGGATGCAGATTATGACAGTGTTGTTCTGTGGGATCATTATGAGTACGCACCGCTGGGAAGACCTCAATTATATCCTCCCTTTCTTCATGTCATGATCTGGTGGGCACATGATTTAACAGGTATCGATTACTGGAACATAGGAAAGCTATTTTGTTTAGTTCAGTACCCTGTAGTATTGTTATGCTTATGGTACTTTGTCAGGACTCTCTTTGGATCTAAAATTGCTTTGGCTTCTCTTGCTGTTTTGGCAAGCAATAGAATGTTCTGGTGGTGGGAAGGAAGCGTAGCTCCTACGGCATTAGATTTAGCTATATTTCCCTTATTTTTGCTGTTTTTTTACAAAAAGAGATTCTGGATCAGCGTGGCTCTGCTCACAATATTTTTGTACTCACATTTAGGAATCCCCTATGTGTTTATCCTATGCATAGCTTTATTTGCGCTATTCAAAAAAGAATACAGAGTTTTTTTTGTTAAAGTTTTAGGTTTTAGTCTTATTCTTTTTTCTCCGTGGTTAATTCATCTTTTTTTAAACAGAGAATGGATTTTTGCTAGCAATGTTTCTAAATTCTTTTTTCTGAGCCTTTTAAACTTCAACCCTCTAACAATAGTCTTTCTTTTCATTGGATTTTATCTATTGATAAAGAGATTCTCCGATGCAAGATATGCCCTAGTTTTAGCTTCATTCTTAGGTTTTCTACCGATAATGTATATGTATGGTATGAGATATACAATGCACTCTCCCATAATAAACTGTGTTGTTTTTGGGATAGGGATAACTTATGCTTTCTCAAAAATAGGAAAAAGATATGCCAATATACTTTTTGTAGGATTTTTAATTCTTATTATAGTTCTTTCTCCAACTCTAAGTTTTATGCCTGGAAGATCTCCTCAACAAAATCCTCCTAAAGGAGCTCCTCAAGAACAGAGAATACTTTTCCAAAGTCCTTTTTTAGCCATGGCAGTAGGAATGAGTGGTGAAAGGCCAAAAGGCGTATGGCAGATGGATCCAGATGAGACGCAAAAAATGATAGACTGGATAATGGAAAACACGTCAGAAGACGAGATTCTTCATGTTACGGGAGGATCCTTAGCCTGTTATATTACACTGATGACAGGAAGGGTCACAGACTCAGGGATGTATCATGAGGTGAGAAGTGAGGAGATGTATGAAGCAATAGCGAAGGAGAGAAAAAGCGGAATCTTTATTTTTGATGTAGGTTTTTTTAAGAAAAAAATTCCGGAGAATCTTAATATCTTGGCAAGATTCGGGACTTTTATAGTAGCATCTATGGAGTTCAGGCCCATGGAGGCTCCGTTAAAGATAGAAGGAATTTTTGTTTTCATCGGTCAAGAGCTTAAACATCTTGAAGAACTTAAGAACCTGGATGTCTATGTTGGCATAGATCAGAAAATCTTAAAAGACGTGAGGGGCATAGAAAAATTGAGTGTTTTTGTTTCTAACGAAGATCAACTCTTGAAAGATCTTAAAAACTTAAAATATAAACCGAAGGTTTTAAGGCTCGTAGCTTTCAATGGGAAAATTAAAACAGATACTTTGAGAGAAGCTAAAAAACATTGCAAAGAACTGGAACTGGGCGTTATAGGCTCGAATGCAGTCTCGTATAACAGAGAGATTATCCAAATAGTGGATCGGATAGTGAGGCATACTCCTCCAAACATAGAGTTCATAGACACTATAATCCCGAGAGAAAAGGAGGAAGTAAAAGAGAAATACTGGGTGCAAATAGATACATCTATGAGAGAGATCAAAATGGAAGAGATAATATTTTTGGTTAGCAGCTCTAAAAAATATGTTGGGGATAGAGTGATTATTGAAACAAGAGATCCTGAACTTCTCTTAGATCTTCTGAAAGTTATGGAACATAAAGTTTAAATATACTGCAAAATCTTTTAGATTGATAGGCCGGGGTTGCTTAGCCTGGTAAGAGCGCTCGGCTCATAAGTGTATCAAGAGCGCTGAGAAACCGAGAGGTCGCGGGTTCAAACCCCGCCCCCGGCACTTATGCAAAATTCGGAATCTCTATTCCAGAGAAATTTCTTAGATTTTTATAATTTTTAATATGTCTATATCAATTTTTTTTTCAGGAATAGCTATGGATTTTGAAATTTCTGTATTAACTCCTCGCCTCATCAAAGCCTCCATGATCCCACTCGTGAAAAAACATGGCAAAATCTTACATTTTTCAGCAATTAGTTTATCTATTGAAGAAAAAACTGCGGAACCTGTGTATTTCAATTCAATTGTGTCTTCTCCCCACACAATTTCTAAACCTGAAATATAACCTACTTCTCTCGCATAACTAACCATTCTTCTGACAGCTTCTTTCGGATCATCCACTTCAAGGTCTACCTTTTCTTCAAGTTGTTCGTATATATATTTCCCCATTGTTCTGATTATTCCGTATCCTCCTTTTCTGAAATGAGTCCATATCGATTTGAGGACCGCATAGGTTACGATATCGAACCACTCATCTAATTTTTTCATATCATAGAATCTTCTCCACCTTCTCAGCCGCTTTCTCCAGCTCTTCAAGAACTAATTCTAGATTAGGATCTGATGTTATACACACCAAAAGAGCTTTTTCTCCAGATCCCACTGTGATTATTTTCTCCTCTTCTGTTGTTATAATCACTCTTTTGGGTACTCCTTTTTTCATCTCCAGTGTTGCTGTTTCTGCTGCTCCAAGTATTGTAGCAGACATAGCAGCAAATGTTTCTCCACCCATGTTCTGTGGAAGATCCGCAGAAATCAATAATCCTGACCTCGTAACTATTGCAGAGGCTTCTATACTTACAACATTTTTAAGATCATTTAATATGTTATCCAGGAGTTCCTTTTTCATTCAATCACCAAAAACATCTTTTTTAACTTCAAAGAGACATAATTTGTTTCTCAAAGCTATACATTCTTTCTCTTCTACCACTACCTTTTTTTCAAATGTTGATTCTATTATCCCCGCAATATATCCTGCAAGGAAAGTGCAGACTGGATATTCCTGCTTTTTTTTAGTAAATTCTATCCAACTTTTAGCTAAAAATGAATCGTATAATTTCACTTCACCTTCAAATTTATTGAAATCTACGTTGTATTCAAATTTCCCGAATCCTGCTTCTATATCAATTTGTATACATTTATCGAGTAATTCTATATTCTCAGATTTTGTAATTTCTTTCTCTTTCTCCGCAAAGGCTCTCCCTACATTGCGACCCGTGTTGTACAGAAGAGCGTTAGCGCCATTTTTTCCAAGTATATCATAAATACTGGTAAACATGATTCCCATTGTCCTGCGAGTAAAGGCTACACTAACAATGCCTCCAATAATTAATTCCTGAGTCATAATACAATTTGCATTTTGGTATATTTAAAACTTACTCATAAAAACAAAGAAGTAAATCATGAAAAATGAAAAGATTATAAAAACTCTCTAGGATCCGTAATTTTTCCAGTAACAGCTGAAGCAGCAACTGTAGCCGGAGAAGCTAAATAGACAAAAGCTTCCTTGCACCCCATCCTTCCTTTAAAGTTCCTATTTGCTGTCGAGATACACACTTCTTCGGGCGCTAAAATACCTTCATGAGCGCCGAGACACGGACCACAGTTTGGATTGAGGATCATAGCTCCAGATTTCACCAATTCAGTAAGCAGTCCTCCTTTCAATGCTTCTAAATAAATTTCTCTCGAAGCTGGTAATATTAATAGTCTTACATTTTTATATATTTTTTTTCCCTTGAGAATTTTTACAGCTTCCTTCAGATCTTCGGTTCTACCGTTGGTACATGTCCCTATTAAAGCCTGATCTATCTCTACGTCAATATCGCTGACATCTTTAACGTTATCTACAGTGTGAGGACACGCTACCTTTGGAGTTATATCTTCTGTGTTGTATTCCAGAGTAATTTCATACTCGTTGTCAATAGGTTTAACAGGCCTGATTTCTTCAGAAACTCTCGGTTTAAGCCACCTTTCAGTTTTTTTATCACATTGTACTATTCCTGCCTTCGCCCCCATCTCTGCACTCATATTTGATAAAACCATCCTTCCAGCAATGCTGAGGTTTTCTATCGTGTCGCCGTAAAACTCTACAGACATATAGTTTGCACCATCAGCTTTTATATCTCCTATTATATAGAGGATCATGTCTTTTGCATAGACACCTTTCTCCAATTTCCCGTTAACTGTGATCTTCATCGATTCAGGAACTTTCAGCCATAACTTTCCAGTAGCCATTATTGAGGCTGCTTCACTTCTACCGATGCCCGCAGAAAAAGCACCGAAAGCGCCATACGTGGTAGTATGGGAATCGGATCCAAGAATCAAGTGTCCTGGTAAAATATGTCCCTTTTCTGGTAGCACCTGATGACATATTCCCTCTTTTATATCATAAAAATATTTTATGTTCTGTTCCTTTGCAAATTCCCTTATTATCTTGTGATTTGCAGCATATTTTTCGTTAGCAGCTGGGACACAGTGATCTACTGGTATTACTATCTTTTCAGGATTCCAGACTTTTTTCACCCCCATAGAATAGAATTTTTTAGAGATTGCAGCAGTATTTTCATGAGTCATTAGAATATCAGGTTCAACTTCTATAATCTCATTTACTTCTACTTTTTTCCCCACTTTTTTTCCAAAAATCGCTTTTGCTATTGTCATTTTTTACACCTTTTAAAAGTTCAATTCTTAATTTTTTTCTTTGTCTGTGTATTTAAAAGTTATTCATTACTAGAGGCGAATACATTTAAATATTCTTTGAGAGATTTTACTTAAAGGTGATCAAATGGTAACGGTGAATCGGACACTGGGAGAAATTCTGGATGAGACAGCCAAAAAATTCCCGGAAAAGGAAGTGGTAATCTTTGAAGACAAGAAAATTACGTACAGAAAGTTAAATGAGAGGGTAAACGAGTTTGCATCAGGGCTTTTACAACTCGGAATCAAAAAGGGAGACAAAATAGGATTGTGGATGCCCAATTATCCTGAATGGGTAATTGCCTACTTCGGCATAGCAAAAGCGGGAGGAGTAGTAGTCCCGATGAACACAAGATACAAAACTTACGAGGTAGAGTATATCCTGAACAACTCGGAAGCTACAGCTTTGATAATGACTGATACCTTTGTCGGTATAGATTTTATAAAAATGATGAACGAATTGAGAGGAAAGATCCCAAAATTGGAAAGTGTAATTGTTTTTGGAAATCCTGAAGAGGGTATGCACGGGTTTTATGAAATATGCGAAAAAGGTAAGGATTGGAAGAATGATAAAGATTTTGAAGAAAGAAGAAAAAGTTTAACACCAGAAGACTGCGTCTTTATTCTCTATACGTCAGGAACAACAGGAAATCCAAAAGGAGCCATGCTTTCTCACAATAACATGGGTACAAACGCAAGAGATGTTGCTGGAGTTCTGAAAACTACGGAAAGAGACAGATTTTTATTAGCAGTTCCCTTTTTTCACTGTTTTGGATGTGTGATGGGTATTCTTGGAAGCATAATTTACGGGGCTTCAATGGTACCAATGCTCGTGTTTAAGGGAAAAGAAGCCATGGAACTCGTTGAAAAAGAAAAAATCTCCATACTTTACGGTGTCCCTACAATGTTTGTACTAGAACTGGAAGCTTTTAGAAAATACGGATACAATATAGATTCTCTGAGAACGGGAATAATGGCAGGTGCACCGTGTCCAGTAGAGATAATGAGGGGAGTAATGGAGGAGATGCACTGCAATGTATGCATAGCGTATGGGCTGACAGAGGCTTCTCCTGTAATAACAATGACAAGATTTGAGGATCCTGTAAATAAAAGAGTGGAAACTGTTGGTAAACCTCTGCCAGGTACTGAAGTGAGGATAGTTGACGATCTACACAAAAGCGTACCTGCAGGCAGTAGAGGAGAACTTGCGTGCAAAGGCTACAATGTAATGTTAGGGTATTATAAGATGGCTGAAAAAACTAAAGAAGCTATAGATGAAGAAGGATGGCTCTATTCGGGCGATCTGGCAGTGATGGATGAAGAAGGATACATAAGTATAGTAGGCAGAAAGAAAGATATGATAATTGTAGGAGGGTTTAATGTATACCCAAGAGAGATAGAGGAGTTTCTATTCACACACACAAAAATACAGAACATTTCTGTGATAGGTTTTCCTGACAAGATCTTTGGTGAGGTTGTGATGGTATATGTGATTCCAAAGGAAGGTGTTAATTTAGATCCACAGGAAATTGCCGAGTTCTGCAAAGGAAAGATAGCGAATTTCAAGGTACCGAGATACGCGAAGATCGTGGATCAGATGCCAATGACAGCTTCAGGTAAGATCCAGAAATACAAACTTAGGGAAGAAGCTCAGAAATTACTGGAAAATGGAGAGTTAAAACCTCTAAACTTAAAGTGATTCTTTCAGTTTTTTATTTAATTTTTCTAATTTCTTTCTGCTTCTTTCTAAGGCTTTATTGGCGTATTTTACCAGAAATCTAAGGTACTCTTCATTCACAAGGAGTTCCCTTTCTCCGAGAGGAACATCTATCCTTTCCGTGGATAGTATCTCAACTATTATTTTATTCGTTATTGATTTTATCCCGCTGTTTTTGAACCCGCATGAAAAAGCCAGATCCTTGATCTTTATAGCACTTTTTAGATCATACGAGGCTACGTGTATTATTGGTGACTGCGAGATAAGAAAAACTACCCCCGAGTCTCTAAATCTTAGAGATTCTATCAACTCTTCATATTTTATTCCCCTGTGCCATTTTCCAAGAAAAACTGATCTCTTTTTATCCCCCAACTCTGGCATCCAGATTAGAACTATCCTTCCCGCGCAGCTTGAGGTAGTGTAATACTCTTTTTTAGAGTTTATCAGTTCTAGAGTCTCCAGTATTTCAGGATCTACCTTGTTTTCAGTAATAGCTTTAGCAAGTTTAAGCATTACCACCTCTTTTCTTTTTTCGAACATTCAGATCTCCATGGGAGCAAGATAGAAACGAATTGTAGCCTTATCACTGGAATATTCGATTTTTAGAGGCGTGTCCTTGTTTCCAAAAGATATATCAATATAATCCACTGACGTTGCAGTTTTTAAAAAGCTTAGTATATAACTTAAATTAAACTTGCTGGTACACTCGTTATCTACTTTGAACATTTCTATAGCGTCATTTGTTTTAGATACATTTGCAGATGTTTTAACACCATCTTCTTCAGCAAAAAAGGTTATCTCTTCGGGATTAGCTTTAATTATAAGAGAGCTTCCTATTACCGCTATATCCTTTACAAGATCTACAAAAACACTTCCCCTTATTCTTAAAAAAACAGATGCATCAATATTTATCTGCGGCAGTGGCTCTCCAAACTCCAGCAAGGGGATTCTGAAATATCTTTCCACAAAGTTGTGGATCGTGAACTCGAGATACTCCTTCTCAACGTTTATGCTGACGTTATCGCCAGCTCTCAATCTTCTGCATATTTTTTTCATAAGATTCATATCAAGATAAAAATTTGTCTCCGAGTTGATCTCATAACTTGAAAAAGCTTCTTTCTTAGCCTCGATCTCTATTTTACAGATTACCGACGGATCAGATGCTTCTATCCTCAAATTTTTTTCGTCGGCATAAAAAGAAGCTGTATCCACAAGATCAGAGATCCCATCTATAAGTTCTCTTAGCACAATTGAATCAGACCACTTGCACCTAAACATTTTTATCACTTCAAATGAGTCTTATGCATTAAAAACTGATATAGTTTCGTACTTTCCATATTAAAAACTTTCTGTTCGTATAATCATATTAAGATATGACTCTAGTATATCAGGCATATAATATTTGAAAAAATAAAAAGAAAGAGAAGGGATAATTTAGTCCATCTTTGCAATAAAGAAGCAAAATGCGCCTATAGCTATCAAGATAATACCTATAACACCTTTAAAAACATCTACTAACTCTCTCCACCATTCTAAACCCTGAGGAATTAGGGTATATATTCCTACGAGCACCAAAACAATTCCTATCAATATCCAAACTATCTTATTCATATTATCACCTTTTCTATATTCTTTATTTTTTTATATTTATATCTTTTCCTCAAAAACTCAAATTTCCCAGAAATCTTTTTTGTTCAGGTACCACCCATACTCTGTATTTAGAACTATTATAGAAGCCTGCGGAGAAATTATTCCTTTCTCCGTTATTATCAAATCTATAAATTCGGGCGGCGTTACATCAAAGGATGGATTTCTGACCTTTACATTTCCGATCTCTTTCTTTTTTTCTTTACTTATTACTTCTTTCCAATCTCTCTCTTCAATCTCTATAAGTTTTCCAGCAATAGTTTCCGGATGGAATTTATATGTTTCTGCAGCTACTATCACATCGACTCTTGCTTCTTTGGCTATTAGGGCTAATTCCGAAGTCCCTATCTTATTCACCACAGCTCCGTTTGCAGCAACTGCATCAGCCCCAATAATGGCAATATTCATATCAGCCATAAAATATCTTGCAGCACTATCTACTATTAAATTAGTTTTTATACCTTCTCTGCAGAGTTCCTTAGCTGTGAGAAGTCCCTGATATCTTGGCCTCGTTTCCCTTACAAAGACCTCAAAATCTTTTCCTTTTCTAAAAGCTGTTTCGATTACAGAGATCGCACAACTACTGTTGCAATGCGTCATTATTTTGTCGCCGTCTCTTACCCTGTTCGCTCCAATCTCACCTATCTTCTTTATAGCAGATAAAGAAAGCTCAATAAATTCTTCGGATCTTTTTATGAGCTCTGTTCTTAAACACTCCAGATCCATAGTGATATCTATATTTTTGAAAATATACCTGAGAGAGTTGGATAACGAAACGGCTGTAGGTCTTGTGTCTACTAAAAACTTTGCATTTTCTTTTAATTCTTTTATAAAATCTTCTTTCGATCCAGAGAAATTCTCACAAAAAAGTTTTACTGCTCCAGCCGTTTCTCTACCTATCTTTGCAGCGCCTCTGATCTCCATGTTTTTTATTTTCTCTCCAATTTCAAGTAGATTTTTATCCATCTAAGCCACCCAGAATCTCATTTTTGCATGCATTCATTGCGGAGATACCATACCTCAGAGAAGAGTCAAAGCTTTGAGTTTTTGAGTATCTTGCTAGGAAACCTGCTATAAATGCAGATTTACTTTTTTTCTTGAATTTTGTGTCAAAAGTTTTATTTTTAAACCTTATTTTTTCTCCAAGAAGAATTCTGTTTCCAGTTCCTTCTTTTTCAGAGAAGAGTATATCCGCTTCTGTATCCAGAGAAGAACTTAAAATACATTTTTTATTCATCCCCATAATTTTTTTTGCGATCTCAAGATCATCGCACACATGAATTATTTTTACCTTTTCTAGAATGCTTGGATCAAACTTCAAAAATTTGTTTGCACCTTCGAATATGTATTTTTTACCCAAATTAACTATCCTTCCAGATTTTTCGTTCGAGAGGATAAGATTAGAATAGTCCACATTATATCTCTCCAACAATTCAGTGATCCCATAAGCATCTCTGCCGACACATGCCAGAATTCCTGTTTTTGTCTTTAAGATACTACCATTTATCGCAATATTTAGGCACTCTCCCGTAAGTTTTTCTTTGAATTCAGTTATCTGAGAATTTTTTATTTTGTAGAGAGTTTCTATATAGATCTTGCCCACGGTAAGAAAATCGAGTTTCATGAATAAAGATATAGGTCTCGATATTTATATCTATTTCCAGAATCTCTTAATTATTTCCATGCTCAAAAATGCTGTGGATGTTATCGGCAGTATTAAAAACCAGTCTTTTAGGGATAGTGATACCGTGTGGAAGTACGTTTGCAGAAACGGAACATATATAACACAAAGTTGCAAAAGTATGGATATCAAAACAGCTACAATTAAAAATTTGTTCTTAAAAACTTTTACCTTGAACAAAGAGTATCTTTCCGATCTGCAGTTGAATACATTGAACATCTCAAACATTGTCAACATTACAAATGCAATGGACTGTGCTCTAATAAGATCAGATTTATAATAATTAAATATCGGCAAAATTCCTATGGCAATTAATATTCCGATCCAGATTATCATAAACTTAACTCTCTTTGTAAAGATACTTTCACTTGAGACCCTGGGTTTTCTCAGCATTATATCGGGCTCTTTTGGATCTACACTCAATGCGATAGCAGGAAGCCCATCCGTCACAAGATTGATCCATAAAATCTGGATGGCTATCAGAGGAAGCGGCATTGCCAGCAGTCCCGCTATGAACATGACAAGAATCTCACCGACATTACATGAAAGGAGATAAGCGAGGTATTTCTTTATATTATCATAGATCCCTCTTCCTTCCTCTACTGCAGCCACGATAGACGCAAAGTTATCATCAGCGAGGATCATATCAGAAGCTTCTTTTGTTACATCTGTTCCTGTTATGCCCATAGCTATCCCTATATTCGCATTTTTCAGTGCAGGGGCATCGTTTATTCCATCTCCTGTCATTGCAACTACCTCTCCCATTTTTTTAAGTGCAGAGATGATCTTCATTTTATGTTCAGGAGAAACTCTGGCATATACTTTAACATTTTCTACTATCTTCTCGAACTCTGAATCACTTAACTCATCCAGTTCTCTTCCTGTAAGTATGATATCTCCTTCTTCAAAGATCCCCAGTTCATTGGCGATAGCTTTCGCTGTTAATTTGTGATCTCCCGTAATCATAATCACTTTTATCCCCGATAATTCGCAGATTTTTATAGCTTCCCTGGCTTCTTCTCTTGGAGGATCAAGCATTGCGGTTAAAGATGCGAAAACGAGATCTTTTTCTTCTAAAGTATCCCCTTCTTTATACGCTAAAGCCAATACCCTAAGACCTTCAGATGCAAAGATTTCATTTATTTCCAGAATCTTTTTTTTATCTATTTCTGTTATCTCTCTAATGCCATTGTCATAGATATATGAACAGTTTTCCAGAATTGTCTCAGGAGCACCTTTACTATAGATCATGTCATTCAGAACAGACATCATTTTTCTTTCAGAGGTGAATGTTAACTCATCTCTTCTTGGAAACTCTTTTTCAAGATCGGATTTGTTTATACCTATCTTTTCAGCAAGGACGAGTAAAGATCCTTCTGTCGGATCGCCTATTACTGTGTAATCTTTTTCATGAATGAGCTCTGAATCGTTACATAAGACAGATATCTTCCCTATAAGTTCCAAATTCTTACGATCTATCTCTTTTTTCTCTACATAAAAGTTTCCTTTTGGAATATAGCCAACGCCGCTCACTTCAATGATTTGATCATTAAAAAATATCTTCTTTACTGTCATCTCGTTCTTTGTCAGTGTCCCTGTTTTGTCACTGCAGATCACTGTTGTGCACCCTAACGTTTCTACAGCAGGCAATTTTCTTGTTATAGCATTTCTTTTAACCATCTTTTGAACGCCCAAAGCCAGTGTGATCGTAACAACTGCTGGCAGAGCTTCAGGAACTGCAGCTACGGCAAGAGATACACCCCAGATAAACATTTCCAGTGGTTCATGTCCTCTCAGTATACCTAGGGCAGCTACTAAAGAACATATTATTAATGCAGATACTCCCAAAACTTTTCCTACACCTTCCAGATTCTTTTGTAAAGGGGTCATTTCTTTTTTTACACTCTGCAGCATTTTTGCAATCTTTCCGAACTCGGTATTCATTCCCGTTGCGTAAACTACGCACACACCACGTCCAAAAGTTACTACAGTTCCAGAAAAGACCAGGTTTTTTCTCTCTGCCAAGGGTAAATTTTCTAAGAGTGTTTCAGATGTTTTGGATACAGGAACAGATTCACCTGTTAATACCGATTCGTCTATACTTAGATTATACGATTTTAGTATCCTGCAATCTGCCGGGATTTTGTCTCCAACTTCTAAGAGAATTACATCCCCCGGAACTAATTCTCCGGTGTCCATTATTTTTTCAGCCCCGTCTCTAATTACCCTAACCTTCGGTGAACTCATTTTCTTTAAGAGTTCCAGAGATTTTTCTGCTTTGTATTCCTGAAAAAATCCTAAAACTCCAGATGCAAAGAGTATGATACCTATAACGACAGCATCTGCAGTTTCTCCAATTAATAAAGCAATTATAATTGCTATCGTTAGGATTAACATTAGAAAATCTTTAAACTGGCTTAGAAAGATCGTTAATATGGATATCTTCTTACCTTCTTCCAGTTCGTTATACCCATATCTCTTAACTCTTTCTTCTGCTTCTTTCTGAGTTAAACCATGTTCAGTACTCTGAAGTTCTCCTAAAACCAGGGAAATATCTTTGGTGTACATGGTAGATCATTTAAGTACCTTTAAGAAGATATAAAAATCTTTTGCGAAATCTCTATAAATACAAAGATATGGTAATAAAATTATATTCGCACTTTTTATATTTTGTGCAAAAATTTTTCCAAGTCTCAATCTGGAATATGTGTAGATAGAAATATAGATTATTAAAATCATAACTATTTAAATAGATTCCTTTTTAAGAGACTATTGTATAAAATTTAAATTATCAGTTTCGTTTTTAAATACCTTTTTTAGATAGGGGATGACTCTTTTTGTATACCTCTTCCTTATACTTGTTAGTTACATGTGTGTATATCTGCGTTGTAGATAAGTTACTGTGTCCAAGTAAATCCTTAATAACAACAATATCTGCCCCATTTTGGAGTAAATGTGTAGCAAATGTGTGTCTTAATGTGTGCGGAGTTATTTTTTTGTTTATTTTTGCTTTTTTAGCATATTTTCTTATGATATTCTGGATAGATCTCTGCGAAATCCTTTCTCCATCTCTGTTTATTATTAATGCTTCTTCATTTTTCTTTCTCGTTTTTATGTATCTCTCTACAAGTTTTCTTGTGTTTTCGTCTATAAATACAACTCTATCTTTGGCTCCTTTTCCCAAATGGACAAAAATTTTGTCTTCTTCTATATCTTTGATGTTTAAGTTACAGAGTTCGGAGACTCTTAACCCAGTGGCATAAAGTAGCTGTATTATGACCCCATCTCTTAAGTTTTCAGAAGAATTTAATAAAGCTTTTATTTCACCGTAATTTAAGAATACAGGCAGATTCTTGGATACTTTAGGAAGTTTAATGCTGTCAGCAGTTTTCATCTTTCTCGTGCTGTAAAAGCATTTTATAGCACTTAAATGCCTATACAACGATTTTAAAGATAAATTTTTCTCTTTTTGTAGTTTAAACATGTATTTTTTAATGTCTTCATCTTTTACTTTCTTATATTTCTTATTGATATATTTAAAGAAGTTTTCTATTGTATTTTTGTAGTTTTTTATCGTATTTTCCGAGTATCCCATTAAACTCATATCCATCACAAAGTCTTCTATAGCTTTCATCTTATCACCTTCGTATAATGTATATTATACGAACCTGATATCGTAT
>Ga0307439_1001042_pt1 | contig 18098 bp, 16 predicted proteins | sample SalMarWE160490MG_FD_202142 | JGI IMG/M metagenome (GOLD analysis project Ga0307439, IMG submission 202142) | Salt marsh sediment microbial communities from the Plum Island Ecosystem LTER, Massachusetts, United States - WE1604-90 | ecosystem: Environmental > Aquatic > Marine > Intertidal zone >... | reverse complement strand
GGGCCTTCTCGATGTTCTTTACATCTGTGTCCAGGCCGTGGACAAGATAGCTGTCATTTGCGCACAACGCGGCAGTGAGCTTCCCATCCCCGCAGCCAACGTGGACGATGAGACCTCCCTGCACATCACAGGCATTTAGGATTTTCCGCGCTTGCTCACGCTCCAACGAGGAACTCTGTTCGGCGCCGGCGACAGGGACGCCAATCATCAATGCCAATACCAAAATAACCGTTGTGCTAATCCACTTTGTTTTTGTTCTTGAAGTCATCATAAATTTCCTTTCTGTTTACGTTTTAGAGTTATGCAAAGAGTCGCCTTTTCTTTTTCATGAGCACCTATCCTCTTTGTTCGAATATATGTCAAAGGTCTGGTTTAAACTCAAACCTCTGTCTTGCACGTTTTTGCATATAAGGCTTGCAAAAAATATGAGAATTTAATCATAAACACCTAACCCGGGCGAGCCGGAACCAAACGGGTGACTAAAAGGCTGACGCCTTACCGAAACCGCCTTCTGCCGCTAAACATCTTCTCTGATTCACATGACCGCAATCTCCCTCCCACCCTCTTTCGAGGGAGGGAGATTGCTTTCTCTGTTACTAAAAAGCTTCACCTCTGCTGCCGGGTCGGTCAAACGCCACGCCAAATAAAAACGATTTGGCACGTCGTTTGAAGCGCCCCTCAATTTGCCGACTTCGAATCATCTATATGCTATCAAAGTTAATATTGTATCCAATAACAAACTGAACCGGCACCAAAAAAGTTATTGAACATAATATTCCAATACTCTAAGGGCCTATTGTACTTTAGAGCCGCACCCGGGGCGATAACTTTCTTTTCAAAGCAGCATAGAGTAACCCAGGTTCTTAACCGACTGACACGTCAACACAACTGCGTCCCTGTATTTGCAACGTTGTGAAACCTTGTTGAACATAGTAGTATGCTTTTGATTGAGTATTGCTACCTGGACTGTTCGTTGGCTTACAAAAAATAATGTGTATCAAGATTTTTGCAAAACTTCAGGTGTATGGCAAATTAAAGAGGCTAAATAATGAAAAAAAAGAAAGAGCGATTGGTGCCGTACGATATGGTGTCTCCAGGTTTTGAGGCGATATACACCGGTAAGAAATCTTCATCCAAAGGCGAAAGAGTGGAAATAATTACAACCGTTACTGCAGATGAGGCGGGTAACCAGATAAGAAAATGGTCGGTTGTTTCCTGGACGTTTCCTGGTCAAGAAAAGGACTGGGATGAGGAAGTTAAATACATCAACAACATGCAGAGCAAATTAGGAGAACTGGATGACAGCATTCGCCGGATTCGCGCTCATATTGCGAGCCTTGTGCCGTGTGATAGCGGATTTCCGGTTACTGTTGACGAATTGTTGCACGCCATCGGCAGGGGGAAACTGGATGAGCCCTCATTTCGGAACGGCTGCTGGTGTTCCGGCATGTGGTGGGAACAGAAAACATCCCAACCGTCTCATATAGAGAGCATGAGGATAATACATACCGTATTAACAGGTTATCTCGCAGGCAAGTCCAGAGAAGGTTTTATCAAGGAATTTCCCGGCGCTGCAAGATTCATCAATCGTACTTATGAGTGGCTTGGGCCGGCCTCAGAACTCACGGAAGTCCGGAAGTTGATGATGGAACGGATGCTTCTTACTATTGAATGCTTTTCCAAGACCAGCGATACAGTGCCTTATTCTCAGTTTGATGATACTTCGAAACTGCAGGAGGGAGAGATGCTTGTCAAGGAAATATTTGAAGAAGGTGGACAGGGAGCTAATCTCGATATGGAAATATCAGAGAAAGCAGGCCTGCCGCGTATCTATCCGAAGTGGAAACCGGAGTATTTGGAGAACCTTGAAGGCGTTAAGGATTCCCGAAAAAAAGAGTTATATAAAACCTGCTGTGCTATCGCCTCTGGTGTGTACACTTTGTCCGATTGTCATCATAGCACATTTCGCTATGTAGAAAGCTGGATTCATGGTATTGGAACCGGCAAATTGGATATCCCGACCCGCAAAGTCGGCTCAGAGAGGGAAAGGCTCGGACGGTTGCTGTTCGGTTATGTGCTGGGATTGGACAAGTGGCTGTTAGGCTTACCGATGCAGTTTGTCCTTCTGGATTTAGGACATATTGACCTTGGCTTCGACCCAAAAGACGAAATACTTCGTGTCTATGCCTATCTTGGTGAGGAAAGAACACCCGTGAAAGAATGGCTCGCCGCCTGTTTGTGGTATAACCTTACATATTGTCCGATAGCTGGTAATCCAGGCGGCCTCGTTCGCCACAAGAATCTGCTTGAATGTGCAAAAGAGATGGGTGTTAGTGTGAGGGAATGGATAGAGTCTGTTCTTGAAAATAATTCGGCAAACAACAATTGAGCATATGCGAGGCAACCTTGTTTTAACAATACTTTTGCAGGCAGCCTCCACCGGACCGCTGCCTATCGGAAGAACCCTGCGACGGAACGATGCATAAGCCATACGGTCTTTATTGTGCCGGAAAAGCGTACGTTCGGCCTCCAAGGCTTTACGCCTGCTTTTACCCAGACGCTCTGAACGACTGTAATAATTTATTGAACGTAATACCGTTTCTGGGCCACTCGCCATACGGTTTGTTCCTCGTATCATCCAAGTCCATAACTAATCGGTACCCATGTGCAAGCAGATGAAAAAATCTGTCTTCTCCGCGTTCAAACATCCGTATTGAAATAGCGTTTGACTAATACACAAAATTATATTATCTATGATTGTGCCACTAACGTCAATATGCCAACAATTTCAGAGCGTTTATAAGATAAGAGACCGGTTCTTTAGATTAAAATGGACTCGATACCAGCAGATACTACTCTTGAAGCTGCGAAAAAGCAGTTTGAAATCCTGCGACGGCTGGGGCCGGAAGTACGACTTCAAATGGCATTCGAGATGAGCGATAACCTTCGCCAAATCGTTGAAGACGGAGTCAAGCACCACCATCCGGATTTCGATGAGAAGAAAGTCAAACTGGAAGTATTGCGACTTATGATAGGTGATAAGCTGTACGGACAAATATTGAAAGATGCTGGGGGGCGATTATGACAAGCCAGAATGACTTTTTGAAAAAGCTTGTCAAGGCCTTAGACAACTGTTCGATTCCATATATGCTTTCTGGTTCTTTCTCAAGCAGTTTTTATGGGCAGCCGAGAGCTACACAGGACGCTGATATCATTATAGCCACTACAGAAGAACAGCTCATTGCTTTTGTAAAATCTCTCGGTGATGATTACTATGTCAGTGATGATACAGCTCGTGAGGCCTTAAAGAACAATTCAATGTTTAATGTAATCGATATTCAAAATAGCTGGAAGGCTGATTTTATTATCCGCAAAGACCGGCCATTCAGCAGAGAAGAATTTCGGCGAAGGCGAAAAGCTAATATAATGGGTTTAGCCGTTTGGATTGTCTCACCGGAAGATATAATTCTAAGTAAACTGGAGTGGGCCAAAAAAAGTGAATCCGGCCAGCAATTTCTGGATGCCCTTGGAGTTGCAACAGTCCAATATGACCGTCTCGACCGGGATTATTTATACAAATGGGCCAAAGAGCTGCGGGTTGAAAGCTCTCTTGAACGACTTCTAAAACAAGCTAAAAAACAATTAAATTCAGGATAGAAAAAATTGAATAACGAGAATTTGAAAGACAAATTTTCAGGCAAGTTTATTGTACTTGATGGGCCGGACGGCTGCGGGAAGACGGTCCAATTAGAGTTACTCTCCACATATCTCAAGAACGAGGGCGTACCGGTTGTCCAAACTAATGACCCTGGGGGCACCAAAATCGGGAATCAAATTAGCCGTCTTCTCAAATACGATGCCCAAGGTGTTATGTATGTCCAGACAGAGGTTACGCTGTTCATGGCATCGCGAGCGCAACTTGCTGCGGAAATAATCAAACCAGCTTTAGAAACAGGTAAGACCGTTTTGTGCGATAGATTCATATCGTCCACTTGTGCTTATCAAGGCAGCAGCGGATATCCTGTCGAGAAAATAATTGAGCTTGGCAAACTTGCAGTGGGAGATGCCTGGCCCGATTTGACAATCATCATCGATATACCTGTTGAGGAAGGACTTAAACGTGCCGGACGGAAACCATACCAAAAAACTAAAGTGAACCACAAGGATGCAAATCAAAGTTACTTGTTTAAAAACGTTGTCGTTGACCGGTTTGATTCGAGACCTCTTGAGTACCATAGAAAGGTCAGGAAAGGGTTTCTCAAATTGGCACAGTATTACCCCGGAATTGTGAAAATAGTCGATGGCAGCCAAGGTGATATTGAAACAGTTCACGAAAAGATAATAGAAGTAGTTAACGTATTTTAGCCACAGATTTCACAGATTACACTGAATCAAAAATAACTTGTTAACACAAATGGTCGAATACAAACATAAGGAGTTAACCGGCGAGATTATTAACGCTGCTCATACTGTTCATAATGAGCTTGTTTACGGATTCTTAGAGAAAGTATATCACAAGTCATTGTTTATAGAACTAAGCAAGAGAGGTTACAGCGTAGAATTTGAGAAACCGATCGAAGTTCGTTATGATAATCAAGTTGTTGGTGAATTTTTTGCCGACCTTTTAGTTGAAAACAAGGTAGTAGTTGAAGTCAAGGCTGCGGGCAAATATGCCAATGTTTTTGAAGCACAACTACTGAACTACTTAAAGGCCATGGGCCTCGAAGTGGGCTTGATTATCAATTTTGGCCCATCTGTTGAAGTCAAACGTATGGTTTTATAAATGAAAAAGTATATCTGAGAAATCTGTGTAATCTGTGGCCAATTTCATATGTCATTCAAAGAGATTTTCTGTCAGGACAAAGCAATCGACATTTTACAAAGGGCCTTTGCCTTGGGCAAATGGGCGCATGCGTACATCTTTGCCGGCCCTGAAGGTGTCGGTAAATTCAAAACCGCCTGCGAATGGGCCAAACTGCTGCTGTGCAGAGACCCCGTTATAGAAAATGACTTTGCCGATAGCTGCGGTTCGTGCCGAGCTTGCCAACTTTTCGAAGCCGGCTCACATCCGGATTTCAATCACATCTATAAGGAATTGCGGGAATTCACTAAAGACGGCAAGGGCAAGCCTCCACCTGTGGATTTGCCGATAGATGTCATTCGAGAGTTTCTGATTGAAAAGGTATCGACCAGGCCGACTCTTTCACAAAGAAAGGTCTTTGTCCTCAGCGAAGCCGAAAGGCTAAATGCCGCCTCGCAGAACTGTCTGTTAAAAGTCCTGGAAGAGCCGCCCGCATACTGCTCCATTATTCTGTTGTGCACCCGTCTGGAAAAACTTCTTCCCACTACGAAATCGAGGTCTCAGATAATCCGGTTTGGCCCCATAGCCGAAGAGCGGATAATCGAAAAATTGCAACAAATGGACATCGAAGAAAAACAGGCCCGATACTTCGCACGCCTGGCTCAGGGCAGTTTAGGGACAGCTCAACAGTGGGCAGAACTTGAACTGGCCGATGCAAACCTTTATGAAACCAAAAAAGAGCTGGTAAACTCCTTGGCCGACTATGAAATTGCCGATGCCTTGCTCTTGGCTCAGAAGCTTCTTGAAAAAAGTAAAAAAATCGCCGACGTCTGGACGAACCTTGACAAGGCCACCAGTAAAACCGACATCAATCGAAGAGCTGCAAAGACCCTTGTCCGAATCACCATATCAGCCTTATACGATGCGATGAATCTAAATGTTACGCCGGCGAAAGAGGCTATCAATTTCGACCAAAAAGAGCAGATAAAAAAGTTGGCTGGTCGTTTTGATGTCGAGCGCGCCTCGGGAAAAATCTCCGACTGCTACCAGGTGCTGCGATGGATAGAGTCCAGCGTCAATGAAAAGCTTATTTTCGAGAAGCTATTGTTAAATCTCGCCGATCCTGATAGAATAAGGGCTTGAGTATAGTTGTCTGTAAGGCAATAAATGGTCGGTGGTTACTGGTAGTTATTCGGCGCCATCCCCAAGCTCGTCCCGATTTTTCGGGACTCGCTTGAGGCTGCCACCCATCAAATTAGATGGTTACAAAATAGTAGTATAAGTTAACACTGGTATAAATCCGGGTACGTTTGATGTCAAAAGCATTAGAAACAAGGCCGAGGCAGGCAAAACATAAAAGGTATATGCTGGTTCGCTATGGTCGGATGAGCACGCTCGGTTTCTTTGAGCACCGCGAAACCAAAATATCCAAAATCAATCCCCGCGTCGTGATAAAAACCGACAGAGGTCTTGAATTAGGTTACCTCGTGGGCCGGCTCACCGCCTACAAGGGCGGTCAGCTTAGATTGAGCGAAGAGCAAATACAAGAGTATTTCGAGGATAGCGATATTGATTTTTCCCCAGGCAAGGCCGGCAAATTCATTCGTTACGCAACCACTGCCGATGTAAGCGAAGAACGGCATCTGCGGAAAATCGCACAAGAAGAGATGGAATGCTGCAGGCACTTCATCAAAGAGATGGATCTGCCGATGAAAATAGTCGACGCAGAGCACGTATTCGGCGGGGAACGCATCATCTTCTACTTTATGTCCGATGGACGAGTGGATTTTCGCGAGCTGGTAAAAAGAGTCGCCCAGGAATACCAGACAAGAATCGAAATGCGTCAAATCGGCTCGCGCGACGAAGCCAAACTGCTCGGCGATGTGGAAAGCTGCGGACAACAATGCTGCTGCCAAAGATTTCTTAAACTCTTAAAGCCGGTCAATATGCGAATGGCCAAGATGCAAAAGGCAACTCTCGACCCAGCCAAAATCTCCGGCTATTGCGGCAGATTGAAGTGCTGCCTGCGGTATGAAGACGAAACTTACACCGAGCTTAAAAAACGACTGCCAAAAAAGAATACGAAAGTAAAGACCAAACACGGGCAGGGCAAAGTCGTGGATTCCCAGATATTGACACAGCTCGTTGTGGTCGAATACGAAAGTGGAGAAAAAATCGCTGCTCCTGTCGATGAGATAGAGATAATACCCGTCTCCGCAACAACAGCTCAACAACAAGAAAAGCCTCCCGGCAATAATCAAGAAAACCAGGAGAATAAAGAACAATAATCATCAAGGAAGATAAATGCCTCGCAAAATCGTCGTAACATCAGCTTTGCCTTATGCGAACGGCCCGATACATATAGGGCATTTGGTAGAATATCTTCAGACTGATATCTGGGTACGCTTCCAGAAGATGTGCGGCAACGAGTGTTTATACTTTTGCGCCGATGACACTCACGGCACACCCATTATGATAAGTGCCCGTGCTGCCGGTATAAGCCCTGAGCAGCTAATCGAGCAAATGCACAAAGAGCACAAAGCAGATTTCGACCGTTTTTATGTTGAGTTCGACAATTATTACTCGACCCACTCACCTGAAAATAAACATTTCAGCGAGCTTATTTTCAACCGTCTGAACGAGGCCGGCTCAATCGTTACACGAGAGGTGGAGCAGACCTATTGCGAAAACTGCAAAATGTCACTGCCGGACAGATTTGTCCGCGGCACCTGCCCCCGATGCAAAGCCGAGAACCAGTATGGCGATTCGTGTGAGGTTTGCAGCGCAACTTATCAGCCCATCGATTTGATCAATCCTTATTGCGCAACCTGTCGAGCAAAACCGATTCTGCAAATATCCAGGCACTATTTTTTCAAGCTCGCTGATTACGAACAACAACTCAAAGACCTTATCGACGGAGGACATACGCAGAAATCAGTGGCAAACAAGCTCGATGAATGGTTCAAAGCGGGCTTGAAGGACTGGGACATATCCCGCGATGGCCCATATTTCGGATTCAAAATTCCCGGAGAAGAAAACAAATTCTTCTACGTCTGGCTGGATGCCCCTATCGGATATATGGCTTCGGCTAAAAACTACTGTGATAAAAACAACATTGATTTTGATAATCTCTGGCCGGGCATTGGCTCTGCGGGAGCAAGCAGCAATGAACACGAGCTTTATCACTTCATCGGCAAGGACATTATGTATTTTCATGCGCTTTTCTGGCCCGCAATGCTAATCGGCGCCGGCATTAAAACTGCCGACAAGCTCTTCGTCCACGGCTTTTTGACCGTGAATGGCGAAAAAATGAGCAAGTCCCGCGGAACATTTATTAAGGCAAGCACCTACGTTAAGCACCTGGACCCGGAATACCTGCGATATTACTATGCAAGCAAACTGACCGACAGTATCGAAGACATAGATTTGAGAATTGAGGATTTCATAAACAAAACGAATTCCAATTTGGTCGGCAAATTCGCAAACCTGGCTTCCCGCTCAGGCCCGATGCTGACGAAAAAACTTGACGGCCAACTTGGCCGATTAGACGACCAGGGCACTGAGTTAATCAATAAGCTCACCGCTGCGAAAGACCTGATTATAGGGGATTATGAGAACCTTAAATATGCTGCCGCTGTCCGAAGAATTACAGCTCTGGCGGATGAAGCAAATCGATACGTCGAGCAAAATCAGCCGTGGGTAACGATAAAAACAGATTTGGAAAAAACACAAACTACCTTAACTGCCGTAATAAATGCCGTCCGCATTTTAACGATTTATCTCAAACCCATCCTGCCCAAATACGCTGAGAAAGTAGAAAAATTTCTTAACGTCGATAAATCAAGTTTTGAAAACATCGAGACGTTGCTGGAAAATCACAAGATAAAAGATTTTGAACGATTAGTTGAAAGAATTGATGAAGAACAGGTGAATGCGATGATAGAAGAAAGTAAGGAGACTCAAAGTTCAAAGCCAATGGCGACAGAATCCACCGAGCCGTTCAAGCCGGAATGCACGATTGAAGATTTCGCTAAAATTGATATGCGAATCGCAAAAGTTATAAAGGCGGAGGCGGTCGAAGGTGCCGACAAGCTGCTGCGTCTGGTTCTGGATGTAGGTGGGCCGGAAAAGAGCGTTCTTGCCGCCATAGCCACGGCGTATAAGTCGGAGGAGCTGACCGGCAAAATCGTAATCTATTTTGCCAACCTTAAGCCCAGACAGATGAGGTTCGGCCTGTCCGAAGGCATGATTCTGGCATCCGGCACCGGCGGAAAAGACATCTTTATGCTATCAGCCGACACCGGTGCAAAACCCGGACAAAAAGTGCTTTAGGACTTGTAAACTGTCATGCTGTCCTAAGGACTCCTTACGGAGAGCGAAGCGAAGCATCTGGCCTTAGAACAGGATTTTGTCCCATTCCGAGTGTGAGATTCTTCCCCTTCGGCTGCGCTCAGGGCTAAAGGCTCTTTTCGCTCAGAATGACAAGTTGCATATGCTCTTGTCAAAGCTATACTTATGTAAAAACTAGTCAAGTTAAGTTCTTTACCAGTCCTTAGTTACATTTATTATAAAAAAATTTTATTTTTTTATTGCACTGGGCTTGTTTAGCGAGTATAGTGTATTAGTTAAGTAATACACCAATACAGAACAGGAACAAAAACGATATGCTACTGGAAATTGACCATCACAGTGGAGTGCCGATTTATCGCCAGCTAATCGAGCAGATACGGCGGCAGATAATGTCCGGTCAACTTAGCGAAGGAGAGCAACTGATGTCGGTGCGTGAGCTTGCGGCCCAACTTCGAGTCAATCCGATGACAATCAGCAAAGCGTACGCCCTGCTTGAGGTTGAGGGACTGGTCGAAAGGCGCCGGGGGATAGGGTTGTTTGCAGCCAGACTGCGAAAGGACCAGAAGGAGCGGACTAAAGGCAAGCTCTTAGAAGAAATTATGAGAAAGGCGGCGGTAACGGCAGTGCAGTTTGGGATACCGGAAGAAAAGGCCGGAGAAATGCTGGCTAAATTATATCGAAAATACAATTCGAGAACGAGGAGTTATTCCAATGAATAACGAAAATCCAATAGTGCAGATGCACAACGTCTGCAAGCGATTCGGAAGGACAAAAGCCCTTGACGAGATTGACCTGGAGATATACCCGGGCAGTATTATAGGGCTGCTGGGAGCCAACGGGGCAGGCAAAAGTACATTACTTCGACACATAATCGGGCTGTACCTTGCAGATGAAGGACAGTGTACTACATTCTGCTGCGATGCCGGAAAATTAGGGCCGAGGGAACTTGGGCGGATTGGGTATGTTCATCAGGAAGGTGAGCTTCTTGAATGGATGACAACCAGGCAGCTCATCCGTTACGTCAGCACATACTATCCGAACTGGAACCACGAACTGGAAGAAAAGTACATTGCAGATTATGAGATTTCGACCACTGCCCGTGTCGGGTCTCTGTCGCCGGGGCAGAGACAGAAGCTGGCAATACTGTTAGCGATAGGTTTTGAGCCGGAGCTGTTAATACTGGATGAGCCGGCCTCAACGCTGGACCCGATAGCACGTGCGCAGTTCCTGGATTTGCTTCTGCAGATTATCCAGAACGAAAATCGCACGATTATCATTTCATCACACATACTAAGCGATGTGGAGAAGGTTATTGACCATACGGTGATAATGAAACAAGGACGTATCCTGTTAGATTGCGGGTTTGACCAGTTGCGTGAGCGATTCAGCCGGGTACGCCTTAGCGCTTTGAGTGGGGTGCTGCCGGCCGAGCTGCCGTTCGCAAACGTGGTGCAGTGCCAGCGAAGCAACGGACAGGCGATACTTACTGTGCAGGATTCTTCAGAAGAACAAATTGAGGAAGCTGCGCAAGGATTAAAATGTAAAATCGAAATACAAACATTGACGCTGGAAGATATATACAAGATTGTTGTTAGTTAGTATCTGTTGCGGAAAACAGAAACTGACGATATCACCCCTGCCCCTGCCTCCGCAGGGGTAAACTTGTCCCCGCGAAAGCGGGGAGCAGGGGTCCAGAGCGAAAAAACTGGATTCCCGCTTTCGCGGGAATGACAAATATGGATACACACGCTTCTAACAGGCGTACTGTTTCCGCAACAGGAACTAACTAAAAGACCGGCGAAATATATGGGTAAACGGAGCAAAAAGAAAATGGGTATCTTGACCGTTAATTTGAAGCATCTTTATCAACGTCGGGGGCTTTGGCTGGTTTACGTGTTTTTGGGGCTCCTTGTGTTTGCAGGTATCGCAGAAGCGATGGACAAACATGCGGCAGGAAAAGGGAAATTCATAATCCTTGTGGCGTCGGCGCTTTTTGTTGGGTTTTTGTCAGTAACATTGGCCGCAGAAGTAGTGAATAAGCCTTTCTCTTATTGTCTGCCCGGCCATCGGAAAGTGCCGAGGAAATTTATATTTTCCGCCGGAGTAGTGGCTAACCTTTTGGCTTCGCCTATTTTTGTTCTGTATCCCGGTTTAGGTTGGTGGCAATGGATTCCGGTGATTTGCTCGGCGTTTTTTGCGGGTATGGTTTTTTATTGGATTGGCGTGCTGTTTGCTTTTGGCGTCAGGAACTCTGCGGCCTGGGTAGGATTTTTTCCGTGGCTTATCATTGGAGGAGTATTCTTTGACCTGCATATAACCATAGAGCGAACCATCGTTGAAAATCCTCTTGGGTTTACTCTATTGGGGTTTTTTAGCAGTATCGCAGCGTGGATTTGGCTGGGTAATGCAAACTGGGCACGACGATACTGTGGTGTGCCGTGGATAGGTCTTTTTGACGCCTGGAATCAGGATAAGATGCGAAAATACAAGCAACTCCGAGCAGTTATCAAATGGGACAAACTGAAAAAGCATCCGAATCCGTGGGTGGAGAGATTTTTTCTGGGCCGGATGGACAAATGCGACTACCTGGGTCAGGGCCGGTATATATGGGGCGGGTTGTACACGACATTGGGAATAGTACTATCGCAGTGGAAGGGAGTTTTGACAGGTGTGTTTATAGCTTTACTGATGCTGTGTTTCTTTTGTTATATGGGGCCGGCGGCGACATTTATGCTTTTCTTTATGCCAGGGTTTATGATAATGCATATGCGGCCACCCATTTACTCAAGTATGCCGGTTTCAGGGGGGCGAAACGAAAGATTCTATACAACAATGACGTTGGTTGCTACGACTGCGGTGCTGATTACTGCACTGGTAACTATCATAGCGGCTTTATCCGTGGCATTGACGGCAATTATGCCGGATATTACACTGCGAGGTAGTACTTTTACTTTTCATCCAGCGATTATAACACTTTTCTTTGTTCCTCTATTGATGATACCCCTTGCTTCTACTTTCCAGTTGATTTTTTACAGAAAGCCAATTTTTATGGTATTGTCAATTATGCTGCTGTTCATGCTGCTATTCTTCATAGGAACCATCTTGCGCAAGCCGTTGGGTGCAGCAATGGTTAATCCTATCTCTATTGTAGCTCTGCTGGCCTTAAGTTGGCTTGTCTTTGTGCTGGTTTTGCGCCGCATCTGTATGAGGCGGTGCCTGGTCGGCCAGAGTCGTGCATTTTGATTTGTCAAGTGGTTTAGAGATATTCGGCATCAAGTGTATGCGGTAATTTATCCATAGGGCAGTCGGGGCATCTGGCTTTTGGCTTACAAAATTCCTTGCCGACCCTTACCAGTAATGCGTGGTATTCATTGTAAAGCTGAGTATCGGCCGGCAGAGACGACTCGAACAATTCTCGTAACTGCTCATAATCGGCGTCCGGCCCGATTAGTCCGTGTCGGAAAACAATTCTGGCGGTGTAGGCGTCCACGACGAAAATGGGCCTGTCGAAGGCATAAAGTAAAATCGAGTCGGCGGTTTCAAGACCGACGCCCTTTATCGCTAAAAGCTCGGCCCTTAGCTGTTCGGTATCAATACTGTCAAGGTTTGTCAATTTTCCGTCGTAATTGTCAAAGAGCCAGTTTATGAAGTTTTTGAGCCGCTTGGCTTTTATGTTGTAGTAGCCGGCCGGTCGGATAAGCTCGGCGATCTGTGCTGGTTCAAAATGATGGAGTTTTTCCGGGGCCAGACGGTCGGCGGATTTTAGATTTGCTATTGCTTTTTCGACGTTGGCCCAGCTCGTATTCTGAGTGAGTATCGCGCCAGTGATTATCTCGAACCTGGTTTCGCCGGGCCACCAGTGCTGATGACCAAAACGATCGAAAAGTAACTGATAAATCTCGGTCAGTGTTTTACTTATCATCCTGGTAATTGTTGCTCTTAAAAGAATACGATTTTTTGACTATTGTATTTTCGGCTTATTTTAATTAGACTCTGCAAAAATTCGGTAGTGGAAATTGAGAAACAGCCGCAGAGGGCAGAAAAAAAACTCAAAAATTAAAACGGCAAAAGTAAAAAAACAGCTAACAGAATGAAAGGCAAGCACAAACACAACACGAGTCAATTGTTTAACTTTGCAAAAGATTCCTATCTCGAAAGGACGTCTCGGCCGATTTACGCTATAGTTTTTCTGCTGCCATTCATCATATTCTACGAGGTGGGAACGTTTGGCATTAATACAGACGTTCTGAACCAATCGCAGATTCGGGTGGTAGCGTTTGTTTGGCTGCAGAACCTGCTTGAATCGTTAGGTTTCGGTGGTAAGTTTGCATGGGTGGCGCCTCCTTTGGCGGTCATTGTGATTCTGATAGCGCTGCAAATCACATCAGGCAAACAGTGGCGTTTCTGGCTCGGCGATATTTTGCCGATGGCGGTTGAGTGTATTTTACTTGCAGTGCCATTGATTGCACTATACTTTCTCCTTAGCAGCTTGGCAGGCTCAGAGGGAACTGTTAGCTGGTTGGAGAGCAGTGGGATACAAACACAAATTGAGCCTCTACCAAGCTGCTCTTCGGTTGCAGGCAGCGGTCTATTGTCACAGAGTTCCGAAGCTGGTGGCATTGAGCCGGGTCAAACACTACTGGCAAATATCGTTACCGGAATAGGAGCCGGTATTTACGAAGAACTTGTTTTTCGTTTGATTTTGATTTGCCTTTTGATGCTGTTCTTTCAGGATGTGCTGAAGCTTACTCATAAGAATTCGATTGTACTTTCGGTTCTTATTTCAGCGGCGTTGTTCAGCGCACATCACCATATAGATTTGCTCAACGGGCAGCCAAATGCTGCTGACCCGTTTAATTTGATAAAGTTTGCTTTTCGAACAATCGCAGGAATTTACTTTGCTGTTCTTTTTGCAATTCGCGGTTTTGGAATCACAGCCGGGACCCACGCCTTTTACAATATTATTGCAGTCTCTATCACCGCCGGCTTCTTCCATCGCTAAAATCAGGACACAGCCGAATTTTTTTATTTTTTTCAAAAAAAGTTTGCTGTTGTTAGTCTTTTAGGTTACGGGGCTTGCAAAATAACCGTCCCATAAGTGCCAATATCAGCCTTATCAATACTGATATAAGGCTTGAATAGATGCGCTGATTATTGTATAATAGCAGAGAATTAGAAGATTGGAAGCCGGTATTTGTGCCTGGATTTTTGTAATGGACTTACCACAAATCAATGTAGCTGTTGAAGAACTGATGTTCAGCCTGTTTCAAAGACCTCTGCATCCTGAGCTTTTCCAGATTTATGCCAATCGGCAGTTAAATACCGAAAAGTACGAGGCGATTATCTGGATTACCGGATGCACTCATGTCGTCAGCGTCTTTGCCGGCGATATCTGCCTTGCTGAGGTCGTAAGCGCACCCGGCCAGATGCTGCCCTCTCGAGGTTTGATTGAGCGTTTCCAGTTCCGCGGCCCACGGACCCATAAATGCACTTTAAGCCGAGGTGTAAATTATATGACCGATTTTCAGGTCGAAAAGATGAGTCCGAATTTGTATCGGCAGAGCCATGCCGACCTTGAGCGCTTCGCGCGAAATCGAGGCTTGTTCGTAAAATTCCCGGAGCTGGAAATCGGTAAGCTCCAGCCGTTCTGCTATGTTGACTTCGAGGCCAGACAAACTGAATTGCACATACACACGTTCGCCGCTTATCCGGACCAGGTAACAATGATTAAGACCCAATCATTGTTCGATTTTCAATAAGAAAAAAAGCTAACCAGCGCATAAAAACGCTCTGGATTCTTTGCCGAGTGAGAAATATCCGGGTTTCAACTGCTCTATATCTGGACGTTTTGCCTTAAGACATTCAGCTTTCCGCGGATTTCCTCAGACATTCTGCTGTTCGGAAAATCTTTGATAATATGCTGGCCGATGCCAAGTGCACTGGGCCACTGCTTTTCAGTAACTGCAATTGAGAATTGTACGCCGAGATTGTGCAGTTTTGTTCGGAAGACATCCCTCGCTGCTTCCTGCAGGGCTAATCCTTCGTTGGGGGTAAGATAGAGGTCAAGCTCTTTTAGAATATCCAGGCTGCGATCGGTTTCCTGGCCTTTTACGGCATCGTCCCAGGCAGCCAAGAGTATTCTTTTGCGCTCCTGCTTTTTATCAAGCAGAATCTGTCGCATTGACTTTACCTGTTCATTATCCGGATAGGCCTTAATCAGTCCTTCAATCTGGGCACTTGCCATGGCCCAATGACAATTATTGAGCAGCTTTTCGATATGCGCTGTGACCTGATTCAGTCGTTCCTGGTTCGTCGCAGTACGGTATTTTTCAGCCTGTGCTCTTAGCTGCTCAGCCAGTTCCCGATATTCGGGGCGTTTAGCAATTTCATCAAGAATTTCCTGTGCAGCATCGAAATCCTGCTGCTGGAGCTTCTCGAAAACGGCCTCCCGCAGAGATTGTCTGTCTGCATCTCGGAATACAATCGCCTTTGCCGTTTCGCTGACGCGGGTGCTGTGATTGATTTGCGTCAGCCCTGCATGGATCTTTTCCAGGGATCCTGTAACTTCTTCAAGCTTCGTGGAGTTGTCTCGAAGCATCTCAAGTATGTTAAATAGCTTCGAGAGCATTGCCAGAAGTGCACTGATGAACACCAAGCCACCAAGCATCAATACGAGCTGACGCAGCAGGTTTGTCTCTTCTGCCTTGAAGATGTCAGTGAACATCGTAAGTAGAACCACGATTGCTAATGCAACGCAAATAATCACAATGTGCCATCTGAATCGCTGTAGGAAGCTATCTTTCTGCGAGCTCATAACCTTCCTCTTGTGAAAAATATGGTCTTTTCGCAGCCTATATCCAAAATATTATGATATATAAAAAACCCGCTTTTGTCAATAAATAATTGAAAGACAATAACTCAAAAATATAATAGTTTAACCCAAGATAAGACGATTAGCCGTTTTTATGCGGTATTTTCCGCTTTTTTAGCCATTTTAACTGTTGTCTGTCAACCAATCGCCGATAATCGGCGTAGTAGTTAGTATGGGGCAAACGTATATTAGATGGTATTAGAAAATAATAAGAGGGCAGCAGATATGAAAGCCATTAAATGCGTGCTTATTTTAGCGGTTGTAATGACAACTACGGCTGACTGCCGGGCAATGGAAAAAGCAACTGCGATGGAAAAAACGGATAAACAACTCGTTGCGACGGGAAATAACAAATTCGCCCTGGAGCTTTACGCAAAGCTTCGCAGCAGAGAAGGGAATCTGTTTTTCTCGCCTTATAGTATCTCGACAGCTTTGGCGATGGCTTATGCGGGCGCTCGAGGCGAAACAGAGACCGAGATGGCTAAGGTGCTGCACTTCCCGACAGTGCCAAGCGAAACAGTGGCGGTGAAGGACACGTTTGCACGGATGCGATTTCACTCGGCGTTTGGAACAATCGTAAAGGATTTGAACGCCAGAGGCCGGAAAGGCAGCTACGAGCTTACCGTCGCTAACGCCTTGTGGGGCCAGAAGGGTTACGGATTTCTTGAAGAGTTTCTGGGGCTTATCAAAACCAACTATGACGGGCAACTCAATGAGGTAGATTTCATAAGGGCTACCGAGGCCGCTCGCAAGACCATTAACACCTGGGTGGAAAAGCAGACCAATAACAAAATTAAAAATCTCATTCAAAAAGGTGTGCTGGACTCGATGACCAGGCTGGTCTTGACAAACGCTATTTACTTCAAGGGTAACTGGGCAAGGCAGTTCAAAGAAGAAAGAACAAAGGAGGCCCCATTTACTCTTGCCGACGGCCAGAAGGTGGAAGTTGCGATGATGAACCAAACGGCGGAGTTCAACTACATGGAAACCGAAGATTTCCAGGGGCTTGAACTGCCATACGTGGATGATGAGCTGTCGATGATTATTCTGCTTCCAAAGGAATTTGACGGTCTGGACGAATTTGAGAAAACACTCACATCCGAGAACCTTTCAAAATGGCTGGGCAAACTGCGCAACCGCGAAGTTGTCGTTTCGGTCCCGAAGTTCAAGATGACCAGCCAGTTCGGCTTGGCCTCTGTGCTCAAATCAATGGGGATGGTAGATGCTTTTTCAGCAAATGCGGACTTTTCAGGGATGAACGGCAAAAGAGACCTTTTTATCTCAGCGGTCATCCACAAGGCCTACGTTGATGTGAACGAAGAAGGCACCGAAGCAGCAGCGGCAACGGCAGTAACTATGAAGTTAACATCAATTGGACCCGCTCAGATACCGGTTTTTCGGGCGGACCATCCATTCCTGTTCTTAATCCGCGACAACCATTCCGGCAGTATCTTATTCATCGGCAGGGTAATGAATCCGAAAGCATAAGACATCAAACCGCTACACTTTTTTCAAAACGTAATACTCTTGTTTCATAGCTCGGATGGTATAGCTCCTACTTTGCCGTTCAAAGAGAAATAAGGCGTCAAAATAGCAGGTTTTTGAGAAAAATACACATCCTAAGCAACTTGGAACATTTCCGAAGCTTTCGGGGAAACTAAAAAACCCAATAACAGCCCGAAAAAAGCAGCTTTTCCATGTTCCAAACAAATAAGAAATTTTTTAAAATTTTTTAAAAATACACTTGCCAAGTTGTGGTAGATAGTACATAATGTATTATTGGTATTAATACAATTTGCTGAATAGTGTGTTTGTAGGACTCCAAGAAATGTTTGTAAATAAGGGGAAATAGCCCGAATGCCTTTGTGGATACAAATACTTCCAGGTTCGGATGAGCCAATTTATGTTCAGGTTGCTGAGCAAATAAGCAAGGCTATCGCCAGGGGTGAATTGGCAAGCGGTGATAAGCTGCCTGCGGTGAGAAAACTTGCTTCGGAACTGGTGATAAATCCCAATACCGTTGCCAGGGCTTACAGCCGTTTAGAGCAGGCCGGTCTGGTTACTACTAAAACCGGC
>Ga0307439_1001041_pt1 | contig 18105 bp, 12 predicted proteins | sample SalMarWE160490MG_FD_202142 | JGI IMG/M metagenome (GOLD analysis project Ga0307439, IMG submission 202142) | Salt marsh sediment microbial communities from the Plum Island Ecosystem LTER, Massachusetts, United States - WE1604-90 | ecosystem: Environmental > Aquatic > Marine > Intertidal zone >... | reverse complement strand
TGCCGGGTGAAGAAGATTCCACAGAATACCTGAGTTTGCTTTTAAGGGAAACATCAAACGACAGGGCGCTCTCTTTATCTGCTGAAATCTGAATTACCAGACATTTGTCTGGATGGCTCACAAACGCTTCTCGCAGGTACCTGACGCCTGAGATCTCATATTGAACCAAAGAGAGAGCTTTCTGAATATTCAGATCCCTGTAATAATTTGAAGGTACGGTATCCTTGAGATACATCCTGATAATCAGATCCCCCATTGGAAGGTACCGTGCAGAATATGGTCCGTGTATCTTCTTCCACTCTTCTCCTGCCCGTAGATAGTCACCCTGAAAAACTGCCTCCCTTGCCTTTTTAAGTATCTCAGGACCATCGGGATTATTGCCATCGACGGGAAAGCCTGACCAGAGAGTCAGATCGTTCAGCTGGAATTTTTCTGTTACCACACCTCCGAAGACCATCGCTCCTGTTTTGCCGTTACCTAGTGGAAGAGCTTCCTCCCAGATGGTTGCCGGTTTGTCGTACCAGAGTTTAAGATTCGGATCGTCAGGGACAGAGGATTGGTTATTAACTGAACAGGCTGAGAAGATTAGAGACAGAAGAAGAATTATCAGACGTATCGGATTCATTTGAATATGGTTTAGCGTAATTGACTTATTTATTGCCCTCAGCCCCTCGCCCTGGGCCTATTTAAACTGTTTCACATATTCCAGAAAAGCTCTGGCACTCTTGTCGAGGTTTTCAACTGAACCACCTCCTTTCAGGACTTCACACATCTCATAAGCAATATAACCCTGGTATCCTATTTCCTTAAGGGTATTGATAAAGCTCCTGTAATCGAGAAATCCTTCACCCATTGGTACTGCTCTCATCTGCGATTCCTGTCTGATGTAATTGGTATGATTTGAATCATATTTATATCTGGGGAGCTCTTCATAATCAGCGGTCGTTGTGTGAACAATATATGGTTGCATTGTACGTATTCCCTGCCTGATCTCTTCGGTCGAGAGTCCCTCAAGGGTCGGTGACCAGCAGTCGAAGGCAGCTTTTACGTTAGGAAGGTTAACTTCATCGAGAAGCCATTTCATTGCATCATGGTGTATTGCAATATCATGATGGTTCTGGACAGCAAGCGTAACGTCATATTTTGCTGCTAATGTGCCGGCCATCCGGAGACCTTCGACAACCATTGCATATTGTTTATCATAAGGAACATCCGGACGTTCGTAACCAGTATAAATGCGCACCATACCTGTTCCCAGGTCGTGAGCCAGGCGAGCCAGTTCCCCAACATATATAGCCTGTATTTCCACATTCGGTACTCCTGCTTTATCAACTCCTGCGGTGAAGTCGGTGTAACCGGCGAGGCAGACAAGTTCAAGACCGAGCTCTTTTATCCTTGCGCGAAGTTTTTGACGGGCTGTATCGTCATAATCAAGAAGAGAGACATGAGGCCGTTTGGCCGCTAACATCACTCCGTCGAACCCCAGTTCCTTTGCTTTGACAAGAAATTCATCTATAGTCAGTACCACCTGGCCGCGCCATACACCCATATAGCTTACTGAATGCAGGCAGGTTTTTACTTTAAAATCTTTCGGATTGCCGGTTGGTGTTCTTTGTCCGTAAGATATGACAGTTGTTACGAACAGGATAAAAAATAAGATTAGTAGCTTTTTCATGGTCAATGGATTTTATTTCTTAGTGAATATATATTAAAGGAAGACAAAGTGCAAATTATTTTTAACTATGGATTCATATTTCCAGAGCAAATTGACAGACTAAGACATCGCAGTAAAGTATCCTGATTAATTATTTAACTATCATAAGATTAACAGGCTAAAAGAACTTATATTTGAAAAGAAAGTCAAATATTATTAATTTAGGTGGCTTTGTATAATATTACGACTTAAATAAATGCACTTGTAATGCCATGATCGACAAATCGATATACATTTGAATTTTAAGTCCTTTGCCACATGGTGTGTAAAATGGTTGAAATTTTAATGAAACTGGCAATAAATCATTCGCATATTTATACACAGCCAATGTAATCAATTTATTTATCATTCCGGATACTCATATTATTATTTTATCAGTTTATTGTTCTCTTCTTTAATAACAGAAATTGCCTTTTCCATATAATGGTCACCGGCCAGCCTGTTTTTTATAAGAATTATATTTATATAGTCAATTGCCTACTGAAAAGTTTTGGATTTTTTCCTGTGAAATCATCCACAAGAATCTGTTTCATTAATCGTATAAAAGATCCCGTAAAAATGTTAAACCTGTCATCTCTTGTTTCTCCCCCTGCAAAGAACCAGATCATATATTTTTCGTCCATATAGCTGGTTTCATGATGATTATCTACATGCATACTTCACTTACTTGTTTAGCTTTGGTCACAAAAATAGAATAAAAAGCATTTTGCCGGAATTGGACACGTAATAGTTAATAAACTGGAGTTTCCTCAAAAATTAATCAATCCGGGAATAATGATAATTGAAAAAGCTCATGATTAGGCCCAATTTTGCTTTTAAATCCAATTATTCCCTGCTTTGAATGCCTTAATAGTTCAAAGATACCATCAGCCATTGCATAATTATAGAACGAAGGTACTCCAAAAAATCTTTTAGACAGGATAAAGATTTTCTGTACCATGATTTTCAGCTTTATGGATATTCCGAGGTATATACTTGTAAAGTAAGCTATTGCATGTACCAGTACTGTAATGTTACGGATTGAAGTATAACCCAGAACTCTGAAGTCTTCCATGTTGTAAGATTGTTTGATATAACGATAACACTCATCACATTTCCAACGAGTTAAATAAATTTCTATAATTTGCCAAAGTTGTTTATTGTTGTTGATATTTACTTGCTTATTGGTTAAAAGCAGCATCGGTTGTTGTCCAAATCCTTTAACGATTACAAGCGTATACCAAATATCGGGGTATTCTGGTAAAGCCACAGTAACAGCACCATAGGTCAAATGAATAAATTCCTCTTTGCCGTCTTTAGCAACATAAATGTGGGCCTTGTGCCTTAGCTCTACATGTCGATCAATGCGCTCTACCTTTACCTGTCTGGCTGTATTTTTCCCGTAATGAAGGTGACGATTCATTTTCAGTCGGGTCACAAACTGCAGGGACTCATCGTTAAAGCAACGTATAAGATCAATGTCATCACCCTGCCGATCAATTGCCCATGTGCCTTTTATCCCTGTAAATGCTTTAACTTTTTTAATAATCTCTATTAGCTTCTCTGTACTACCCGGATAATCCACAGATTCTGTTGAGTACGCTTCACAATACAATGGTACAATCCTGTCATGGGCCAGATTTGCTGCTGTTACCTGGCAAAGATGGTATCCCCTTGCCTGTACATGCTTGCTGCCATCATAAATGTTACATAAGTTTTCCATCGCTTTTGCGTATGGCTTCATCATGTCACCCGGATCGATTGCTATGACCATTGTGTCATCAATCTTATCATCTGCCAGTCGCATGATATGATAATTTATTGTGCAGGTTATATCTTCGTCACTTAGATTTCGACTCAGCCTGTCCTCGGGCTTAATCAGCGGGATGGGTTCCATTAAGGCCCGGCTTATATTTGATAGCTTAACATCTTTCGATGCCTGTATCCCGTAAATCATCTCTTTTACTAATCGTTTTTTAACTTTGCCAAGATTTTTTGAAATGGTTCCTGAAAATTTATTACATTGCATCTTGAACCGGTTCATTAATACTGAATTTGCGTCCATAAGCGTCTTGAGGTTTTGGTTAACTGCCAAGTTCGCAATTTGGACGCAAATTTTTTAAGGAAACTCGATTTTAAAATAGGGTTTGGTGAAAAAGTTATAAACATTTGGTTGTTAATAAATTACAGGCATTTTTTAATAAATAACCGCATGTTTTTTGTATCTTTCTATGAGAAAACCATGCAGTTATGATCAGATATACTTCACAAAATCAGATGAGCATCGAAGAATTCAAAACGTCATTCCAGGTGAGGCTTGATAAGAACAACAGGTGGGTAAAACTTGGAGAGTCAATACCATGGGATGCGCTTGCAAGCATCTATTATCGTTCGATGAGTTCAGATATGGGTGCACCGGCCATAGACGCAAGGATAGTAATAGGGGCTATGATAATAAAGCATAAGCTGAAACTGGACGACAGGGAGACCATAGAGACTATCCGAGAGAACATGTATATGCAGTACTTTCTTGGTTTAAAAGACTATATCAATGAGTATGTTTTTGACAGGTCACTTTTTACGACATTGCGTTACCGGTTGGGAGTAGATAAGTTTGATGCTATGACCCGGCAGATCATACTCAGGTCAGAAAAGAAAGAAGATGCTGCCCAGAAGGATCTTGATGACCCGGACGATGATATGACAATTAATAAGTTGGATAACGGCACTGCGGAAGACGATTCAAAAGAAAATGAAGGATCAAAGGGAACAGCAACTGAAGAAAAACCAGGAAAGAACAAAGGTAAGTTGATCATGGATGCCACTGTTGCCGATCAGATGATAGCCCACCCGACCGATCTGGGTCTTCTTTCCAGAAGCAGGGAAGAGAGTGAAAGGTTAATTGATGAGTTGTGTAAGAAGCTGGATGTTAAAGATAAACCTCGTACATACAGGCGTTTAGCGCGGAAGCTATACCTGAATCTGGCCAGGAAAAAGAACAAGAGCAAAAAAGAAATACGCAAAGGTGTAGGACAACAGTTGAGGTACCTCAGGCGTAACTTGAAAAACATCGATAAGCTATTGGATACTGCAGAAGGCATTAGCTTCCCGCTTGAGCACAGGGAACAGAGAATATACTGGGTGATACAACACATATACGAACAGCAGGCTCAGATGCATAAAGAACATACTCATAGCATTGACAACCGCATAGTTAATATTTATCAGCCTTATGTAAGACCCATTGTGCGGGGAAAAGATAAAGCACAGGTAGAATTTGGGGCAAAACTGGGAGTAAGTATACAAAACGGGTATGCAAGGATCAACACACTAAGCTGGGAAGCTTACAATGAGGGGACCGATTTAAAGAAACAAGTTGAAGCATACAAAAAGCTAAATGGGTTTTACCCGGAAGTGGTAATCACGGATAAAATATATGGTACGCGAGAAAACAGGCAATGGCTCAAAGAGTTAGGCATCAGATACTCTGGCAAGCCATTAGGGAGACCATCGGCGAAAAGACAAACTCAGTACTGGAAGAGAAAACAGAAGATAGAACAAGGGATAAGAAACCAGGTTGAAGGTAAATTTGGACAGGGGAAAAATGGATATAATCTTAATAAAGTGAGGGCAAGATCATCAAAAACTTCCGAAAGTTGGATTGCAGCTATATTCTTTGTGATGAACCTGATAAAGTTCAGCAAAGAATTTTTGTTCTCTTTTTTAAAAGAGGTTCTGTCATCATTTTTTCCAATGCCAGACCGCTTAAACCGGCAATGGAATAATAATATCGCCTACAGTTTAAAATGATTTATTCACCAAACCCTAAAATAGCTATCATTTGAAAAAGTTCTTTAATGTCTCACCATTTCAGCATCTTATTGTTTTAGACTTTAAATTTTGAGGAAACTCCAGTTATTTTTATGCAGGCGATGATAATCTAACGGTTTATTCCATACCTTAGCTTCTCAATTTTAATGAAACATTTTCAACTTATCTTGAATTTTCAGCGTATTAACCCATATATCTAAACATTTACTTAAAAAAATTATCAATGAAAGAGAAAAAAAAGGTATCACGAAGGAGTTTTATTCAGAAGTCAGCAGGGGCAGCCGCTCTGCTCACGATCCCTACCATCATTCCTGCAAATGTATTTGGTGCTAATGACAAGGTGAGGGTTGCTGTCATTGGCGTAAATGGTCGCGGCGGGAGTCATATCCAGGGTTTTTCTGCCCTCCCGGATGTTGAAGTGGCTTGTTTATGCGACGTTGATCGTGTAGTTCTGGCTAATCGCTCACAGGCTTTTGAAAAAAGGTATGGAAGAAAAGTTATTCAGCAACAGGATTTACGAAAAGTATTCGAAGATAAATCTATCGATGCTGTAAGTATTGCTACACCTAACCACTGGCACTCACTTGCCACAATATGGGCGTGCCAGGCAGGAAAGGATGTCTATGTTGAAAAGCCAGGTTCGCATAATATCCACGAAGGACGAAAGATGGTTGAAGCTGCTGCCAAGTACGACCGTATTGTTCAACATGGAGTTCAGCTTCGCAGTTCAGTTGCTGTTCAGGAAGCTATCAAACATCTTCGCGATGGGTTGATTGGTGATGTTTATATGGCCAGAGGTCTGGTGTTTCGCTGGCGTGCAGATATCGGCAATAAGGGAACAGAACCTGTTCCTGAAGGACTTGATTACGATCTTTGGACAGGTCCGGCTGAGATGCGCCCATTCTCGCCCAACTATGTTCACTATAACTGGCATTGGTTCTGGAACTACGGAAATGGTGATGTTGGTAACCAGGGAATTCATGAAACAGACCTGTGTATGTGGGGACTTGATGTCGGTCTTCCTGAAAGGATTACAGCCGGTGGAGGAAAATTCCTTTTCGACGATGCCAAGGAGACTCCTGAAGTTCTTGCTTCAACATATCATTATCCGAAAGAGAAAAAGATAATCGAATTTGAGGTTCGTCCATGGATTACCAACGCCGAAAATGGAGCCGAGGTCGGCAATATTTTCTATGGCAGCAATGGGTACCTGGTAGTTTATAATTATGACAGGTACGAGAGCTTCCTGGGTCGGAAAAAGGAGCCCGGTCCAGCAAACAGGGCTGGGGGTGATCACTACCTGAATTTCATTTCTGCTGTTCGCACTCACGATAAGTCTATCCTGAATGCTCCAGTTGAAACAGCTCACCTCGCATCAGGTCTGGCTCACCTTGGTAATATTGCTTATCGTACCGGGCGTACTTTGAATTTTGATCCTAAAACAGAAAAATTCATTAACGACGACGAAGCCAATAAATACCTGACACGGCCCCCCAGACCACCATTTGTTGTTCCGGAAAAAGTTTAATCAGCTAAACCCAGGGTATTTATTTATATGAGTGTCGGGAATGATAAACAAAATGATTATATTATAGGAAAATATTTGCCATGAATCTAATCAAATTTATTGGCTTTGTATAATTTTACGACTTAAATAAAAGCACTTGTAATATTATGATAGACAAATAGATATACATATGAATTTTAAATCCCTTGTCAAATGGTGAGTAAAATGATTGAAATTTTAATTTAATTGGTAATAAATCATTCGCATATTTATACAAAGCCAATTTATTGAATCATTTCCCGATGAATCCTCATGCAGGATCAAATTTAAGGAATTTAGAGATGAACAAGGAGTCATCTGCAGAAAATGTGGAAGCAAGGATCATTATTGGGTAAAGACCATAGAACAGTACACATGTAAGAAATGTAAAACCAGGACAACCTTACGAAGCGGAACTGTAATGCAAGCGAGTAATCTACCATTCAGACACTGGTTTATAGCGTTTCATCTTTTAACAGGTACTAAAAAGACCTTTTCTGCATTGGAATTGCAAAGACAAATAGGGCATAAATTTTACGAACCAATCTGGTATATGTTACAGAAAATCAGGATGACCATGGGATCCAGAGACAGTAACTACCAATTGGATAAAATCGTTGAGTTAGATGAAGGATTTTTCGAAAGCGTTGATACAGAAAGAGATGATGATGAAAAATCTACTCCAAAAAAGCGAGGCCGAGGTAGTCAAAAACAAACCACTGTCATGGTGATGGCTTCAACGGTACACGACTTTAAGACTACCAGGAAATACAATAAACCAACAAAATTCAGATATGTAAGAATGCTTGTTGTAGATAACCTTAAAGGGCAGACGGTTGGAGAAAAAGTCTCGGAGAACATTAAATATAATACTGTTGTAAAAACAGATAATTATTCAAGTTACTCAAAGATCAAAGATCATGTCTGGTGCCATATACCACAGAATGTCAGTCCAAAAGATACCGGAAAAGTATTGCCTTGGGTGCATACGATGATAAGTAATGCTAAGAGAACATTGCTCGGTGTGCATCATATGATATCCACGAAATACATTCAAAATTATCTTGATGAGTTTTGTTATAAAGTAAATAGAAGAAATTTTGGCTAACAATTATTTGACAGATTGTTAATCGCCTGTGTAACTACCAATTATCAAAATATTGTTACTCATTACCGATAGTCATATAATAATAAACTGATCATTATCGTCGTCGTAAAATAATTCCGGGGCCCAGACATTAACTGTTGCGGGTTCACGAAATGAGCTGAAGAGCCAGATCTCCCTTGATTTGTGGCAGGAGGATAGCAAAAAAAACATCAGTAATAAAAAGAGGAACTTTTTTATACTGGTCATAACTATCAGATTATTATAGTTCTCAAACTTAAATTGTTTAACCTGTATAAACTTACCCTTCTATATTTAGTTTTACTACCTGCTCAAAGGTATCCAAACAGTCATTTCCGATTTTCCGCGGTTGTCCCAGGCATAGTAGGGAATGAGTTTGATTTTTATAGATTCGGGTTTTGAATTGAGTATTTCACGGTACAACGTTTTATTCCAGTTGGTTTGTTTTTCTTTAAGAAGAAACCCTTCCAGAGCAACAATATTTGAACCGTCGAGATTAGTATTTACAGGTTTAAGCATAATATCCGAAGGAATTTTATAATCAAAAATACGGGTTTTTTTCGGGATGTCAGGTGACTCGAGACAATAAACTATCGGCCCCCGCTTTACAGCTACCTGGTTTCGAGTTTCTTCCACCAGTGGATTTGCTTCTATCAGAGCATGCTTCATTTTAAGGTTAATTTCAATCAAATCTCCTTTTTCCCAAGAGTAATCTAATTTTGTATATTCCCCTGCTTTAGAATTTTTTGCTGCCATCTTTCCGTTTATTTTTATTTCCGATGTTTTTGACCATACCGGAATTCGCAGATACAAATTGTCTTCTGATGGAAAATCGTTTACCATTAATTTTATCCTTCCATCCCAAGGATAATTAGTTTCTTGAATAATTTCAACTGGTTTGTTTTTTACAGTTGTTTTCAGTTTGTTGCTGCCATAAAAATTAACATAAATTCCATCGTCCGACTTTGAATAAAAATATTCCTGGATTTCGGCAATGGTACGTATGGTATTTGGCGGACAACAGTTACAGTAAGAAATATAACCTTCACGGTGTTTTGACCAGCGCAGGTCGTGGCTAATTTCATCGGCTACGCATAACGGATTGGTATAAAAATACCCTGTTCCGTCAAGGCTCACACCGGCTAACAGGCTATTGTACATTATCGTTTCCATGATATCTGCATACGCCGCATTGCCAGTTATTTGCAACATTCGCCAGTTCCAAAGCAGGTTCCCGATGTTGGCGCACGATTCGTTATGTGAAGTAATATTTGGCAGTTCGTAATCACTTCCGTACGCCTGATGTACCTGTTGGATAGAAGGTTGATCGTAAGTTGTTCCGTTTGGTGAAACTCCGTCGTAGAGTGCTCCGCAGGCACCGGTTATATACATTTTGTGTTGAGTAAGGTCCTGCCAGATTTTTTCCAATGCAATCATTAAAGAGTCGTCGCCGGTTTCGGCATAAACATCGGCAACTCCGGCATATAAATAATTGGCACGAACCGCATGGCCAACTGCTTTGGTCTGTTGTTTAAACGGAATCCGATCCTGGTTCTGGTCGGTGCCTTCTTCTACCAAACTTCTGATTTCGATTAGACTTTTTACCAGTTCAAGGTATTTTGGATCACCTGTGGTTCGGTACATTTCTGTTACTCCCATATAATGTGAGGGGCAAATGGCATTTCTTGCCAGCTCTGCTGAAGCGGTTAAATAAAAGTTGTACAGAAAATCTGTGGCTTTTCGCGCGATTTCCAATAAATCTGTTTTTCCAGTGACCCGGTAATAAATGCACGCCGTGGTCATTAAATGTCCCATGTTGTAGGTTTCAAAATCGAGTCGTTCTGAAAATTCATGTTTTTTGTCGGGCTCATTTTTTTCTTTTATTGAAACCGGTGTGTGAATGTATCCATCGCTGCGTTGGGCTTTCCCAACTACGTTTATGATTTTGTCAATTTCATCCTCCAGTTTTTTATCCCTCGAATGTGCATAAACCATAATTTCGGCTTCCAACATTTTGTAAAAGTCGCCGTCGTGAAAAGGTGGCCCCACATGCTCACCTTCATCTAAACCTGCTGCAATCTCAAAGTTTTTGAAGGCATGGCTCACTTCAGTATCCAAATAATTGCCCATCATGTGCGGAACCATCGAGTTTTTGCAAACCTCAAAACGTTCTGCCCAAAAACCGGTTGTCCAGTTTACATCGCCAATATTTACACTTTTTAATTTACTAAACGGACTTTTACTGTTGTTTGTCAATCCGTTTTCCTGTGCAAACAGGCTTCCTGAAAAAAGAAAGAAAACTGAAATCACTAAAAGAGTAATTATTTTTTTCGAAGTTCTCATGTCAAATTTTATTTTACTGTTGATTCAAAAACATAATTTTCATAACCGGTTTCCACAACAAAATACCTGCCTTTTTTACCTGAAAGTTTAAACCGGACTCGCCCAACCATATTTTGCCCAAAATCAAAAACGGCTTCTCCTGTTGATGTCTGTCTGGATAACGAAGCAAGGTTCGGTATGACTGTAAAATCCGGTGATATTGAGCACACATCCTGGTTCAGAATAATTTGCTATGAATCAGATACTCAGTTTGACCGGATTATCTGGTGCTCGCAGTTATGTTACTCACATTTTCAAAATTGCCATCAATTTTAACTCCGCCGTAACAAAATTTTTTGTTACCGTTTGGAGAAATCCAGTATCCACAAACCATATATTTGTCAAAATTCAGGGAATAGTTCATCCCTATTGTGGCAACATTTGGCATATTTTTTTTTTATTGAATAACAGCACTGTAGAATAGGTTGAAGAAAGATTCTCCATTTTACTTTTGACAGCTTTAACCAACTCTTCATTTAACCATAGACTATCTACATCATTTGTGTAAGCAACAATAATTCCTGCGTTCATATTTGTTTGCCCTAATTCAAATGATACAGCCATTGGATTATCAATATTAGCAGAATCATTGCTTTTCTGATAACCGTCCCCTGTACGTTTGTTCCAATAGTAACGACCCATTTGATAGAGCTCAAATGCCTCTATATTTCTTGTTCTGTTTTCCTGAATTTGCGTCTTTTGCCCGGAGGTGAGGATGGCATTGAGTTCAGAAGCTATATTCATGGCAATATCGCTCTGTGTTTTAAAAATATCCACAAGATCCCGGTCATAATTCTCCGCCCAGATATGATCATCATTAATGGCCTCGATGAGCTGGACCGTAACCCTGGCCCTGTCGCCGTATCGTTGCACACTTCCTTCCACAATATATGAAACACCCAGTTGTCTGGCGATCTCAGGAACACTTTGTACTCCCCTTTCCCGGAACATTTCAGAAGAAGTGCGTGAAATCACTTTCAACTCTTCAATCACGGAGATGCGATTTAACAAGTCCTCCACCAGACCATCTGTGAAATATTCATTTCCTGTTTCTTCGCTTAAATTTTTAAATGGTAATACTGCAATTGATTTTTCCAGTTCCCCGATTCGTTTTCCACCACCAATGATGTCGAATACGAATAGAGCTGTAACAACAATTACAATAACCAGTGCAATACCTGAAAGCAATAATATAAGTTTTTCCTTTGTTTTCTGGATCTGTTCAGTGGAATCCTCCGTGCTAATACTCTCAGTTTTTACTTCCTCTGTACTTGGTTTACTAATAGCCTGGGTATCCTTGTATTTCAGATACCACTTAAAGATTGTTGTCAGATTATTAAGAACCGGTTTAACCTGTTCAGGATCAAAGTCTTTAGGGTGGGCACCAAAGGTTGACAGGCTGTTCAGGTTTTGCATGGAGGTTATGATGTGAGGCGGCACTTTCTCTTCATGATGAAGCTTGTCAATGATGCCTTTTAAAGGTTCTGTTTTACGGGGTCGTTTCAATTCGTATTCACACAGGTCGGTGATGATGATCTCGAGGCATCTTCTCGAATAGAGCATGACAACATTTTCATCATCCGTTTTGATGAGGTGCCCAATTTCTTTATCCAATTCAGAAAACCGCCCTTTTACAGAGGTGTATAATATTTCAAGTTCTTTTATTTCAGCTGACCAGATTGCCATTTAAGGGTATTGAAATTTTTAATCAATCAAATTACGGGTATTTGTATATGTAAAGTTATGCTATCCTAGGTCAAAATCCAAACTATCATTAATTTATGACTGTACATAAATTTCAGAGGGTGATTGTAAAATCAGGATACACTGAGCACTTCATTCCGGAGCAAATTGAGCATATGATTCCGGAAATAGCTGAGCACCCCATATCGGAATGTAAACATCTCAATGTCTGCACAATATAATTATGCAATTCAATTACAAATAGACTGCTCACCCCTGACCGGACAAGGGTGCTCAATAACACTGGATTTTACAGTACATGGAAGAAATTCAGAACAAAGAGTTGATACAGCTACTCTTTATTATTATAGGATTTATCTGGATAAGAAGGAACCGGGGGGACTTCTCTCGGGTCACTGGCAATCAGATTCTGTAAGTGCTCAATTGCTGCTTTTAGCTGTGCATCTTCTCCATTAAATGTTTCATGTGGCAAATTATCCACTATAATATCTGGTTCAAAACCGTGTCCTTCAATTAACCAGTTACCATCAGGCCCATAAACACCCATCATCGGTGCTCTGGCAATTCCCCCGTCACTCAATAAGTTAACTCCGCTTAACCATATTTCCCCACCCCAGGTTCTAGTACCGATAGCAGTACCAAGTCCTAGCTTCTTAAACCCAGCAGCAAAAGCTTCGCCATCAGAAGCTGTATTACTGTCTGCTAAAATTACAATATGGCCTCTAAATGCATATTGCATGTTCCAATATGGTTTACCAGATCTGGATTTCCAATACATCCATGCTTTTCTTAGCAATTTCTCTAATATAAAGCTTTCAATATTCCCCCCCCTATTGTGTCTTACATCTATAATCAATCCTGGCCTATCAAAAACCGGATAAAATTCTCTGTACCATTGACTCAAATCTGTGCGTCCCATTGCCCGAAGGTGAACATATCCTACTTTATTATCTGTTTCCTTTTCAACTTTCAATCGTCTGGTATATTCCCAATCTCGATAACGCAAATTTTCCATGCTACCCATTGGAATCACAATAACATCTCTGTTTGTTGAGCCACGTTGGATATTAAGTCTTACTTGTTTCCCTTCTTTATTTCGAATGAGCTCTCCTATGTCTACAGCTGACAAAGCAGGTTTCCCGTTAACGCTTGTTATGATATCTCCAACTCTAATATCCAAATATGGATCGTCTAAAGGTGACTTTTCATCTGGAAAATCCGGATCTGCTTTGTAGATATAATCAATATCAAATCCACCACTTTTTTCATTTCTGCTAAATTTTGCACCAAGACTAGCAACAGAAATATTTTTTTGATCCTCTCTTATATCTCCTCCTCTTACACTTGTATGAAGTGCTGATAACTCACCGACAAATCTTCCAATTAAATCTGATAATTCGTTTCTTGTAGTTACACGATCAACCAATGTAAAATATTTGTCATGCATTGCCTTCCAGTTAACTCCATGCATATTTTTATCATAAAAGTAGTCGCGTTCCATACGCCAGGCATCTGTAAAGATTTGCTTCCAGTCTTCTTGCGGCGTAATAGCAAAACGCCATCCGCTTAAGTCAATTTTTTTATTACTTAAATTACTCACCTTAACAGTGTCTGCACCAATCATATAAAAGTTGTTTTGTTTTCTGACAAGTATTTTTTTACCATCTCCAGTAAGATTAAAACTACTTATATCTTCCACTATGGTTTTTAAATTCACATTTTCATTAGAGATTCTTACCACTCCAAGATGAGTTTTTGCATTAACACCAGTTTCACCTGTCATCAGGTAAATAGCTTTTTTAGTAACTTCTAATCCACTATAGTTTCCTGCTTTTATTGGAACTTCAACAATTCTTTCTGTTATTCCATTTCTATCAATAACCACACTTACATCATTATCCTCATTAGCTTTGTCTCCTTTTTCATCTTTAGGGATAAGCTCATCATTCTGTCTAAACGGAGATCTTGTACCTTTTTGAAGAGCTATATGATATAACTTTTCACTGGCATCAAAATAAGGCTCTGGTTGTCTTGACCCCCAGGGACTACCGACTAAAGTTGTGAAACTTCTATCTGAAAGAAAATAAATAAATCTTCCATCAGGACTCCATTTTGGATAGAGACTATTTGCTCTATCTGTAGTTATTGGAAATGTAACATCTGTATTTAAACTATAGAGTTGTATTTGTGCCATTGTGTTATTTGCAACCTGCACAAAAGCAACCCATTTACTATCTGGAGACCATGAAAATTGATTAATACCCTCCTCATTGGTGGATATTTTTTTACTTACACCGGTGGTTATATCAAGGATATACATATTTTCTCTTAAATCGCTATATGCTAGTGACTTGCCATCTGGAGAAGGAATCCCGGCATATCTTAGGACTTCTCCATCAGTGGTAATTGCTCTCTGTGAACCAACACCATTTGATGGTATACTTACAAATTCAAATTCACCACTTTCATCGGATAATGCAAAAATATTTTCCCCGCTTGAAGAGAAAACTGCATCTCTAAATCTAACATCTTTTTTATCAGTAAACTCAACAAATCTGCCAGATTTTACTGGTGCAATAAAAGCTCGTCCTCTTGCCGTAATTACTATTCGGTTCCCTTCTTTATCAGGATTCACCGAAGTAATATAACTGGATGGATTCTCAACCCATTTTTCTCTCAACTGATCTAAATCTGATGTGAGCTTAATATTTATTTTATTCTGAGTGCTTGTTTCTATATTATAATTCCAAATATCAGCACCTAATTGATACACAATATTCCCATTTGACAGATTAGCATTTCTTATATCAAAAGCTGTATGTTTTGTGTGCTGTGTTAAATCATTTCCATTGTCATCAATAGACCAAATATTCATTATGCCATCTCTGTCAGTGATGAAGTATATTCTTCCATTTGACCACATTGGATTATGACTTTCACCTGCATAACCTAAAGTAAGTTGTACTGCTTCAGTACTTCCTTCAGTAAACTTCCATATTTGTCTTGCAGTACCGCCTTTATATCTTTTAGTAACATTGTTATGATATGATGGCCTGACAAAATAAACGGTATTCCCGGAATCATTAAAAGAGGCCTCACTTGCCTGACTTAATGGAATTACTTTTTTTTGTTTGATTTTGGTATCAATAGTAACCAGCTGGCGATCTGGAAGTAATGAATAAGCTCGTGTATCATATACTATTTTTGTCATCATACGAGTTGTTTAGTTAATGAGTTTTCAATATTCAGGTTTAAAATAATAGCAGGAAAGACGAATTATTGCATAATAATTTTCTATAATTCCTTTGCAAGTTATCCTGTTCATATACACAAATAACGATTTCATTCACGTACTATGAAATGTCTGGATTTATTCATTCCCAGCATATTCCGATAATCCCATTTTATTAATAATCGCCTGGAATCTTGGTTCCCAACATATAGTGTCAAAATAGACGCTGATCTACTCTTTGAAAGTAGATTCGAGTTCGTCTTTCAGAGTATCAACAAACTCACTTACCTACCTGTCACCTTTGTCATCTTTCTGGCAGTAGCTGATGAAGATGTCGTACTTGTAACCATGAATGAGGCTTGGCATAGCTCTGATTTATTTTGATAAAGTTACGAAAGCAAGGGATACAAGTCAAGAAAATCTAAACCTGGTATCCATGAGATATGTATAATTGATTTTGGATTTACCAGGTTTTTGAGGAGGGATTCCCTGACAGATTTTCAAATTTCAGCCTCAAACAGGAGGTGTCAAGAAAGATTTTTTAACACTTTTTTAATGTATCCCCGGGAAGGGAATAATAAAATAAAATTGTGATACTCAATAACAAGGTTTAACTTTGATTGTGAATTAAGTAACAGATAATTAAAATCCGAACTTCGCACGGGTATAATTTACATTAAAAAGGAGGTAATATGTTACAGTTTTTTTCCGCCAGTACAAGCATTATTGACTCAAAGAGAGCCATTGCAGAATGCCTCGAAAACGCTCTCGCGGGCGAGAAAACCCTCAATTGTGATCTCCTGATCATATACACAGCCATGGGACATAACTTCAAAGAGCTGTTGAGTGAAGCTCACAGGCTTTCTCCCGGAGCACAAATTATCGGTTGTACCTGTGCAGGGGTTATCGGAAAAAATGGCCCGAATGAATCATTAAAAGCCCTTGCAATTATGGCAATAAAGGGGCAGAAAAAAGAATTTGCTGTTACAAGTGTAAGTTCAGTTACTAATTATGACGCTTACGAATTAGGGCGTCAAATGGCTCATGATTTGAAAAGTAAGTGCCCTGAAATCAATATGATCTTTAATCACCCTTCATTTTCAGTTTTTCCTTTAAATAAAATAATAGACGGCATTGAATCTGTTTTTGGTCCTGATATTCCGATAATTGGAGGTGTCTCTATTGATAACATGAAGATGGTCAGTAGTTTTCAGTTTATTGGGGAGCAGATATTTGAGCAGGGTGCTATCATGATTGGATTTGCTGATCCATCGCTGGAAGTTATAAGCGGTGCCAACCATGGATTTGAGGTAGTTGGTGATCCATTTGAAATTACCCGAGTTGATAAAGAATTTATTTATGAGCTGGATGGTAAACCGGCATGGAAAAGATGGACTGAAAGACTTGGATTACCGGAAACTTCATCAGCAGCTGAGGTAGTTGTATTTGCTCCACTGGCTATAGAGTTGCCTGATGAACTTCATGAGGAATATGCCAGCAGGTATCTGGTATTTGGTGCACTGCCTCAGCCGGATAGAAGTATAAGAGGGATGAGTGAACTCCCTGAAGGGGGGAAATTATGGTTGACAAAACGGAATGAAAATCAGATTCATGACGGAATTGAAAGGTTAATGGTTAAACTCCTCGACCGGTGCGAAGGCAGAAAACCTGTGGCCGTGTTCCACGCAGACTGTGCAGCAAGGGGAAAACTGCTCTTTAACCGGATTATAAAAGAAGAAATTATCGGTCAGTTACAATATCCCCTCTGCAAAGGAGAAAATATACCCTGGTTCGGGATGTATGGAGGTGCTGAGTATACTCCGTTAGCCGGGAAAAACCGCATACATACCTATACAACTTCCTTATATGTTATTGTTAAACGTAAACCAGTAATTAAAAAAGAGGAAGCAAAGTTACAGCCGGAAGTTGCAAAAAAATCGCCCCTGTTCGATAAAACAGCAATAAGAAATATTAATTTAAAAAACCGTTTTATATGGTCAGCCACATGGCAGGGAAAAGCTAATTTTGACGGATCGTGCTCCCCGATGCTTATCACTTCACTGTTACCTGTTGCCAAAGGTGAGGCAGGTTTGATAATAGGTGAAATGGCATATGTTTCACCTAATGCTGTTGCTGCTCCCGGACAACTGGGTATTTATAACGATACCCTTTTACCGGGCCTCAGGCGGATGTCAGAATTTGTTCACAAAGCCGGAGCTCCGATAATTATACAGCTTGTTCATGGTGGTCTTTTTTCTGCTCCGATGTTAACAGGAAGTACACCGCTTGGCCCATCTACTCTGGAGACTCCGGATGGTAAGATAGGAAGAGAAATGTCAAAAGCTGATATTGATGAAGTAATAAATGCGTTCCCCTATGCTGCTATCAGAGCCCAAAAAGCAGGATTTGATGGTGTCCAGGTTCATGTAGCTCATGGCTGGCTCCTGAGCCAGTTCCTCTCACCGTTCTTTAATAAAAGAAGTGATGAATATGGAGGAAATCTTGAAAACCGGGCAAGGATTATCCTTGAGATCATTAAAAATATTAAAAAGGCAGTGGGAGATAAATTTGCTGTCCTGGTCAAAATCAAT
>Ga0307439_1001037_pt1 | contig 18140 bp, 18 predicted proteins | sample SalMarWE160490MG_FD_202142 | JGI IMG/M metagenome (GOLD analysis project Ga0307439, IMG submission 202142) | Salt marsh sediment microbial communities from the Plum Island Ecosystem LTER, Massachusetts, United States - WE1604-90 | ecosystem: Environmental > Aquatic > Marine > Intertidal zone >... | reverse complement strand
GCCAATTTAAGGCCATAGTAGTCTGTCAGAATTGACTTTGTGAGTTGTCATTCCTGCGAAAGTCGCCGACGCTCCAAAGCTATGGCGACGGAGCGCAGGAATCCACATCTTTGAAATGCTGGATTCCGCATCAAGTGCGGAATGACAACCCATCGAATCTAACTTGACAGACTACTAATATCGAAATCAATGGTAATCCATACATCTGAAATATGAGTAACTACATCGTTTTAGTAAAACAGGTTCCTGACGTAACTCAAATAACGGACAACGCGTTCGACCCTGAAAGCGGCACGCTCATCCGGACCCGTCTTGCCAGTGTCATCAATGAGCTGGATGCACAAGCGCTGGCTTTTACAAATTATATGAGAAAGGTCGGCGGCGACCCGCAAAGCAAAATCATCGCATTAACTATGGGGCCGCCAATGGCTGAAGAGGTCCTTCGATACTCCCTGAGCAGAGCTGCTGATACGGTGGTGCTGCTGACAGACAAGGCTCTCGGCGGCGCAGATACCGTGGCAACGGCCAACCCGCTGGCATTTGCCATCAAAAAAATTGTCAAAGACATCCTCAATTGCGGAAATGATTATTACATTGTTACAGGAATGCAGTCGGTAGATGGCGACACGGCCCAGGTGCCTCCGCAAATAGCCGAGGAGTTGGCCCTGCCCTGTATCGCTTATGTTACCGGCACCGAATTTAAGAATAACCGCTTCGGATTCACACGGATTATCAGCGGCGGCAGCCAGACGGTCGCAGCCAAAAAATTACCTGCAGTAATAACAGTCGCAAAATACGAGTATCCCCTCTTTGCAACATTCGCAAGAACCAGATGGGCAAACAAAACAGAATTTATTCAATGGACCAGCGACGACATCAAAGCACCTATTATCGGCGTTAAAGGGTCAAAGACCAGTGTTATAAGGGTCTTCCCGCCAGGTAAGAGCGCCAGAAAATGCCGGCAGGTCAGCGATGTAAAAACATTGGCCAAACTGATTGTTGACAGCTACAGCAGCGAAAACGCAAACGTCGGCAAAGCCGACAGCAGCCAGACGCCTCGTTATGTCTTGCCTGAAAGGCGGGCGGACAGGTTCGACAGAAGCTTCGAAGGAACGCAAAAGGAACAGCAGGATTATGAGATTTTAGTCGAAAAACTCAAGGAGCTTGGCATTACCGATATCAGCCGGATTGACGATGCAGACAGGCAAAACATTCTTGCTGCTGCCGGCGAGCACTTCCATAAAAAGGCACTGGATGATATGCTCAACGGCCTAAAACTTACCGAACCAAGCTTCAGAGGCGAGGTCTGGGTAGTCGCCGAGCACAGCGACGGCACCATCCATCCGGCGACCTTTGAGCTTATTGGAAAGGCCCGCGAACTTGCCGATTCCCTGCAAACCAAGGCAGGCGTTGCCATAGCCGGCTACCAAATAGAGCCGATGGCAAAAGAATTGATTGCTGCCGGCGCAGACAATATCTACATCACCGAAGATAAATTACTCAGCGTATTTGACCCGACCGCCTATCGAAAAGCCATCGCCGATTGCATCAGCACACACTGGCCACAAATCGTTCTTTATGCCGCAACCCCGCAAGGCAGAATGCTGGCGCCTATGGTCTCATACAGACTCGGCTGCGGACTGACCGCCGACTGCACCGGCCTGGACATCAGAGATAATTCACGAAACGGCTATATAGGTATCCTGCTTCAGACCCGACCTGCTCTCGGCGGCAATGTTATGGCCACTATTCGCACTAAAAATTCAAAATCTCAAATGGCCACGGCAAGGCCGGGCGTTATGAAACGCCTGCCTACGGATAACTCAAGAAAAGGAAAAGTCATCAATCACAAAATCCGGCTCACCGATGACGACATTAGTCTTCAAATTCTCAAAACAGAACTCGGCACAGGCGACGTAAACTTCGCCGCTGATGTAATTGTCAGCGGCGGTAAAGGCATGCAAAACAGGGACAACTATGAGCGGCTCGTCGGAGCATTTTGTGACAGCTTGAGCAAAAAGCTGGATACACAGGTTGAAAGAGGAGCTTCGCGTGCGGCTGTTGAGCAGGGATTTGTTGAACACGTGCACCAGGTCGGACAGACCGGAACCTCCATCGGGCCGAAACTTTACTTCGCACTGGGTATATCCGGCGCCATCCAGCATATGATAGGTGTTGCAAACACCGAGACTATTATCGCCATTAACAGCGACCCTAATGCACCGATATTTAAGCAGTGCGACTATTACATTGTCGGAACCGTTGAGGACATAGTTCCTAATTTGGTTCAGGAATTGGAAACGGAGTAAAAAATGCCGGACGATAAAGCATACAACAAAACAGCCGTCCTGATAGTCGGGGCCGGCCCGGCTGGACTGGCAGCAGCGATAAAGCTAAAAACTATGAAGCCGGACATTGACGTTTGCGTTGTGGAAAAGTCAGCCGACCTCGGCAACCACAACCTTTCCGGCGCCGTCCTCGAAGCCGAACCTTTGCATACACTGCTGGATTCGTCCTTGCCGGGATGGAAGGACAGCGATGCTGCAAAAGAAGTCCTTGCAAACAAAATCGACAAAGACGACATTATGTTTTTATTAGGCAAAAAGCTGGCGTTCAATATCTTCTTTGCGCTCAAGCTCGCCAAAATCTTTCACCTCGGCTTCGGCCAAATGATACACAAAGGCGACTATTCCGTATCCATAAGCAAGCTCACCAGATGGATGGGGCAAATCGCAAAAGACCTCGGCGCAGAGATTCTCACCGGCTTTGCCGCCGAAGATATTATTTTCGACGTAGCACGGGCTTCCAGCCCGTGGAAGCCCGGTCAGGATGACCATGCTGCGAAGGCGACTGGTGTAAAGCTCGTTGACCAGGGGCTGGATAAAGAAGGTAATCGGCAGCCGAACTTTGTCGAGGGAGAAATCATTGAAGCCGATTTTATCATCCTTGCCGAGGGATGTGACGGCCTTGTCACGGAAAAATTTGTTGAAAAGGCAAACCTGCAAAGAGAATCAAATCAGCTTTACTCGGTAAGCGTGAAAGAGCTTATCAAGGTAAGCCCCGAGCAATATAAAAAATTCACCTCTACCCGGGTTGTTCACGCTATGGGCTATCCAATCTGGACGCCTATCATCGGCCCGGGAATGTTCGGCGGCGGAATTATATATGCCGGCGTTCAGGACCACCTTTCGGTCGGTATGATTGTCGGGGCAGACTGGAAATACTGCGACTTTAATCCGCAGGATGCACTGACGAACTTCAAGAACCACCGCCTCGTAAGGAAATTCATTGATGGCGGCACGGTCGTGGAAGCCGGCGCAAAAATGATTCCGGAAGGCGGTTTCTACGCTATTCCAAGAGACCCGCATACCGGCAGTATCGGCAAAGATAATGTAATGATTTTAGGCGATAGCGCCGGCTTTGTAAATATGCTTAAGATTAAGGGTCTGCACAACGCCATCGATTCAGGTATCCAGGCGGCAAAGGCAATCACCGAAACTATAGATAATCCTGAACGAGCAGCAATCAGATACACCGATTTTGTTGACCAATCGAATATTACAAAAGAAATGAAATCAGCAAGGAACTTCCGTCAAGCGGTAGCTAAGTTCGGTCCTTTACAGGGTATGCCTCTGTCGGTTCTTGGCGGATTGCTGCCGAAATTCAATATCGAGAAAGACTATGAAGCTATGACAACAACGCCATACCGCTTAAAGCCAAATCAGAAATTCGATAAAGATTCCTTCACCGCAGTAGCGGCTACCGAGCATCGAGAAGAGCAGCCGTCACATCTTTTGATACTGAATCCCGATGTTTGTAAAACCAGGTGCGCACCGATATTCAATAGTCCCTGCATTACATTCTGTCCGGCCGGTGTATATGAAACCATCCAAGATGAAGTAAAACCAGCCAATCCGTCAAACTGTCTGCACTGCAAGACCTGCCAAATAAAATGTCCCTTTGACAATATCAGATGGACCGTCCCGGAAGGCGGTGGCGGACCGCGATATAAAAGAATGTAAGCTGACTGTCTGTATAAAGGATAAAATTAGACGGAAGTTAAGGGGATACGAATATGACCTGCAAATTTGTTATTCGATATTTTTAGATGCCGGTTCCTCCTGCGGTTTCTCCTCCGGCTCTTTCTTAGCCCGCTTCTTTGCTACTTTCCTGGGCTGCTCCTGGGCAGCTTCCGCCGGCTGTTCCTGGTCTTTCTTTTCCTCCTTTTCGCGTTGAATTGCCTCGTATATCTCCATGCGGTGGACCGGTATCTCTTTGGGAGCTGATATTCCAAGGCGAACTTTATCTCCGCGAACATCGACAATGGTAATCTTGACATCGTCGCCTATCATAATCGATTCGTCTTTTTGCCTGCTTAAAACCAACATCATTAACTCCTTTTACTGGCTGGCTTTACTTAACTTATTACGAAAGTGTCCAGCCATTGTTCACCCATCGGCTCGCCAAACGCCTTTCTACGCAATTCTCAAAGCTGGCCGTCCCTGCTCAAGCGCCTGACCCCCCTGACTAAATCAGGAGCAGAACTTAACACACATATTATTTTCGGCTAATTTCAAGACCGAAAACAACCATTTTTGTTTTTGTTTGGATAACTGGGATTAATTAACGCGATTTTAGTACATAATCGCTTGAAATATATGCACTTATGTGAAAATAAGGAATTGAAAAAAGATATATTAAATTTATCTGATCCGTCCGATTATGCTATTTTTCCGCCGCAAAGCGTCATTCGTAGTGCTTCTGCCAGAAACTATAGCGGACAGCAAGCCAGTAACCGGCTATCGAACCCAATGTCCCGAAAGCCACCATTTGCACCGGCAGAATGGAAATAACCGCATGTGAAAAAAAGGTCGCCGGATGATGGCTAATAAGATGCTGCAATATATCCTGCCTGGCGTAAGTCGTTACTCCAAAAGCTGTTATCAAAGCACTTGCAACCGCGGACCAGATATAACTAATATCGAGAAACTTCTTGAATACGAAAGCAGCGAGCCCGAATGAAACCATGACCGCAAAGGCAATTTGATTAACAGCCGGCTGGGCTAAAACCGAGCCTAATTTATTATCAAATACTCTAACATCATAGGCAAATAGTCCTATAAAGAAATGAGCAATGAACACCGTGCCTATCAAGGCAATCGCTGCATTTATATATATATTTGCCCTGAAGTCAGATTTTTTTTGTGTCTCGACAATTTCCGGATTTGAGCGGATTCTCTGTCCCAGCAGGACACCGCAAAATCCGGCGGCAACAATACCCAGCCAGACAATCGACTCCAATCTAAGTGTCGTAAAAACTGCCTGTCGCTGAGCTAAAGCCGGATTCATCTGCATCAGCCCTGCAGCACTGCCCGCGTATAAAGCCCAGCCGGCCAAACCGGACGGCGCCGCTAAAACTGCTATTTCCCTGCCATAGGGCCACGAAAGAAAATAGCCAATAAGACCTGCCAAAAATGCCAACATCAGTAAAATGATGATGTCACCAAAACCTATACTGCCGTTAACCAAAGAAACAACCCCCATTGGGTCAGTAGGCGCCACTAACGGCCAGCCCAAAATGCCCAAAAGGACAATACCGACGGCCATCACGGCGGCGATTCTCAACTTCATTGGCCACGATAATTCCATAACATAGCTACCTTAATTTGGCGAAATCGTATCATTAAAATCCCCGGTAATCAACCATCATTTTCCCACAGCCGTAAAAACACCGCTATTTCTGAATTTATTCGCTCAATCTCACTTTGGCCTCGAATGCATTATTGACATCTAAAGCGGCAACGATGTATAGTACACGATAATAGAAAGCAACTCGTGTCTTATGACTTATGATATGTGGCCAGGACGAGCGGCGATTGAACGTTATACGCCATAGGAGTTTAGAAGATGGACCCTTCGATTTTCAAGGCATATGATATAAGAGGCATTTATCCCGACCAGGTCAATGAAGAAGACGCCTGGAAAATTGGCTGTGCCGCCGCCCGTTTTCTGCGCTCGATGCTGACCGGATACGAGCGAGGCCAGAAAAACGCACAGGCGCTTTGTGTCGGTCGTGATATGAGAATACACAGCGAGGCGTTGTCTAAGGCCCTCATAAAAGGAATCAATTCCACCGGCGCAAATGTCATTGACATCGGAGTAATTGACACGCCGCAGATATACTTTGCAATAAATCATCTCGGCACCTGCGGCGGCATCCAGGTCACGGCTTCGCACAACCCGTCCGAGTATAACGGCTTTAAAATATCAGGACTGGCAGCCAGGCCGGTCGGTGTCGATACCGGACTGAAAGATATACAGCACATCGCTATGGCACTGCTTCACACAAAGGGTAAGGTTACCGGCACAGTCAAAGAACAGGATTTGACCGCTGAATATAAGAATCACGTCCTGAAGTTTATGCACCCGGACATAAAAAAACTAAAAATCGCCATCGACGCCTCAAACGGAATGGCCGGTAAAATTGTGCCGGCGCTCTTTGAAAACCTGCCCATCGAAATAGTTGCTCTTAATTTCGAGCACAAAGGAAAATTCAAGCACGAGCCGAACCCGCTTGTCGAAGAAAACCTCTCTCAGCTCAAAAAAGCGGTAAAGACAAAAAAGTGCGATTTCGGCATCTGCTTTGACGGCGACGCCGACAGGTTGATTATGGTTGACGAAAAAGCCAAAACCATCGGCTGCGATTTGCTGACCGCCTTAATGGCCGGATATTTTCTTAAAGCAAAACCGAAGTCAACAATTGTTTACGATTTGAGAAGCAGTTGGGTGGTTGTTGAAGAAGTCCTTAAAAACGGCGGCACCCCGCGCAGGGAACGCGTCGGGCACGCCTTTATGAAAAAGGCAATGCGCGACTCGCACGCCGTGTTCGGCGGAGAGCTATCGGGCCACTTCTACTACCGCGATAACTATTGCGCCGACTCGGCTATGATTACCTTCGTTCATGTATTAAACATAATCAGCGATGCCGGCATACCGATAAGCGAGCTAATCAGGCCGCTGAGAAGATATCACAGCAGCGGTGAGATAAACTTCAAAGTAGATGACAAACAGGCAAAAATGGATGAGCTTCTAAAAAGATACAGTGACGGCCAAATCGACCGCTTTGACGGCGTTACAATTCAGTATAAACAGTGGTGGTTTAACTGCCGCCCGAGCAACACAGAGCCGCTGCTGAGATTAAACGTCGAGGCCAAAACAAAAGACCTGCTCGACGAAAAACTCGCCGAAATGGAAAAGCAGCTCGGAAAGCCCGTATAACTTAAACTGTCGCCCTTCATCCCCCAAATACGGGTGAAGGTCCTGAAAATATTTAGCCCCCCAATTTATTGGGGGGTTACTTAAACCTCAGTTTTAATGAGGGTCGTCTGCCCATCACCGACCCGACAGCAAAACATTATTTTTTGAGAGAGCAAAAACTATGGAAATTCACACAAAAACTTTCCAAACCCCAAATGGCTCAGTCGAAGGCGTCCAGACAAAGTGGCCCGGATTTAATATCCTGCTTGTAACAGGGACAAAAGGATTTCTTGCCTGCCCCGCTATTGACACAGAGGCCTGCCAGCGCTACGGCGTTGCTGCAGCAGTAGTAGAAAGCACGCCTGATAACCCTATCGGCACACTCGAACGTTTTCCACAGCGTAAAGTTACAAAGGCAAATACAAAGGCCAAGGAACTCGGTTTAAAGGAAGGTACGGATGTCAGCAACGCTTTTTCGCTGATAGCATAAAATTCCTTGCATATAAGCGCAAGCTCAAGAAAGGAAGGGAAATTATGAAAACCGAAAAGTATTGTCTAATACTTGCAGTCTTTGCTGGAGTTCTATTTCTGCCTGCCTTTGGCCAGATAGAGCCGCCCTTGCCCGAATATGAACCTTTGTTAATCGGCCAGGCTAATCCCGCACTGGCAGGAATAGACAACCTACACGTTACAATCATTCACCCCGACGAAGAGCCGAATGGGCTTAAATGGGAAAAATTAAAAGCTGAAATAAATAGCAGACTAAACAAAGCCGGCATAAAAGTATTCACTCCGGAGCCGGGCGTTATGTATAAATCGCCAATCTGGCCCGAACTTCAAATTCACGTGGATATGCTTAAGATTGAGCAATTCCAACAATATGTATTCCACATTCAAACACTATTGGCTAAAAGCATCTATTTACAGACAAAGCCGCCACTACGCCAGAAAGCCGATGTTTGGAAGACCGAGCCGGTGATGCAGGCAGCATCAGCAGAAAATACACCCGCCAAAATTACCGGTATCGTTTTGCAACAGACCGACACCTTTATCACGGCTTACCTTGACGCCAATCCAAAAGGGGTTCAGCCAGCCGTTCAATCGGAAGTGACGGAACACAAATACGTCGCATCGAGAAACAGCAAAATCTTCCACAAACCCGACTGTGTCTGGGTGCAGAGAATTGCTCCGAAAAATTTGGTTTATTACAAAACCAGAGATGAAGCCGTAAACGACGGCAAAAGACCCTGTAAAACCTGCAATCCGTAAAAATCGGACAACAGAAATCAGATACCCAAATAAAAGATGGAGCTGGTCTCAATCATAATAATAGCTGTTGGCTTGGCGATGGACGCCTTTGCGGTCTCCATTGTCAGCGGCGCCGCATACAAGCAGCTAAAACTAAAGCATACGTTGCGGATAGCCCTTTTCTTCGGCGGCTTTCAGGCGCTTATGCCCCTGGTCGGCTCTCTGGCAGGGCTAAGTATAAAAAAATATATAGAAGGTTTTGACCACTGGATTGTATTTGGCATTCTAAGTGCAATCGGAGCCAAAATGATTTACGAGTCCTTCAAAATCGGCACTGAGGGGCAAAGTTTTGACCCCTCAAACATCTCTACCCTGCTGGTCCTGTCCGTCGCCACCAGCATCGACGCCCTTGCTGTCGGCATTACTCTTTCACTGATTACAAGCCCCATCATCACCGCCGTGATAATCATCGGCTCGGTAACCTTTGTTCTGTCATATTTTGGAGTATCTGTAGGCAGGAAAATCGGCCACTTCTTCGAGAGCAAAATCGAGGCCCTCGGCGGGTTGTTTTTAATCGCTCTCGGCCTGAAAATCCTTATCCAGCATCTTTTCTTCTAAATAACAGCATTTGCATACTTGCAAAAAACCGCATTTATGCTATAGATAATGTTAGAAGCAACTACGAGCCAACAGCTTCAATCAACGCAACTAAAAAACCTGTTATGGTAAAAACGACTAAGACAATAGACTGGAAAAAGCTCACAGATGAAGAAATCCTGCAGATGCGGGTCAGAGACCTTAAGCTGCAAATCCAGGGTTCTTCCATTGAGCCATTGATTAAAAAACTCTATGAAGAACTCACATCAAAAGGCATCAGCTTTCATCCCCCCTGCTATCTTGCCGATGAATGGCTGTGCCCGGACAAACAGCCCCTTATCGGCATACCTTTTTTCCTGACCCACCCCCGGCTGAAAAATATCGAAAAGAAAATGATGTTTGAAGTCGAAGGCGGCACGGAAAAATCCTGTATGAAACTCCTGCGACACGAATGTGGACATGCATTAAATTACGCCTATGAACTTTATAAGCGGACTCGATGGCGAGAATTGTTCGGCCATTTTTCTGCTAAGTATTCCGACTTCTACTACTACCAGCCATATTCCAGACGTTTCGTTACCCACCTCAAAGACAATTACGCCCAGGCCCACCCCGACGAAGACTTCGCAGAGACCTTTGCTGTCTGGCTTTCACCGAACAACAACTGGCAGGAAAAATATCAGGATTGGCCCGTAATAAAAAAACTAAAGTACGTCGATAATGTAATGAAAAACCTCAACAACACAGCCCCAGCTGTAACATACAAAGGCAGCCCTCCCTGGTCGGCTTCACGAATGACCTCCACCCTCGCCGGCTTCTACGACAGAAAACGCAAGACACTCGGCAGCGAATTCCAGGGTTACTATGACGACAGTCTAAAAGAGCTTTTCAGAACGGGAAGTCCGGCTCCGGCAGCGACAAAGGCATCGGCTGCTCTTCGCTTATATCGCCGACAGATTGCAGACAATGTCGCAAGATGGACAGGTCATCGTAAATACGACATTTATCAGCTCGTAGGCAGAATTATTACACGCTGCGACGTTCTCGATTTATACCTGAAAGCCGGCGAGACCGAGGATATAATAGCAGTAACCGCCCTGGTTACGGCTATCGCAAGAAATACTTTTAGGGTCAGGGCGAGGCAAAAACGATGATGAAACGAAAATTAAACATCACTACCCTGGTCGATAAATGGACAATACCCGCCAACGACCCTGATTTCAGGCAGAAGCCAATAGAGCCCACAACCGAACATCACGTCATCCAGACACTACGCGAGCTTGGGCACAATGTATCAATCATTGGTCTCGCAGACGACATAACAATCATTGTAACCAAACTGAGCGAACACAAGCCCGACATCGTCTTCAATCTTACCGAGCAGCTCGGCGGAGACCGCAGTATGGATATGAACATCGCTGCGATGCTGGAGATGCTCAAAATCCCATACACCGGCTCCGGCCCTGCAGGGCTTATGTTAAGCCGCGACAAACGATTGTGCAAAGAGCTGCTGACTCAGCACAGAATACGCGTCCCCGGCTTTGTCTCCATAGCTCAGAATCAGAAGGTGCGGATACCGAAATCGCTTAATTATCCGCTCGTTGTCAAACCGGCCTTTGAGGACAGCTCCGAAGGCATCTCCAACGCATCCCTTGTCAGCAGTGAAACGGCGCTTATCGAGCGGGTCAAATTCGTCCACGACGGCTGGCAGCAGCCGGTCATAGTCGAGGAGTATATCGAAGGAAGGGAATTTTATGTCGGTGTTATCGGAAACAAGCGGCTGACAGCATTGCCTATACGCGAATGTATATTCGACTCTGAAAACCCGGAGGGGCCTCAGCTTGCAACATACCGTGTAAAGTGGAACCGCAAATACCGTGAGAAATGGAACATCAGGTTCGATTTCGCCGAGCTTGATGAGCCCATTATTAAAAAAATCGAGCGCATCTGCAAAAGGGTGTATCGGCTGCTTCGAATGCGTGATTACGGAAGGATTGACCTGAGACTGACGCCGGATAACAAGCTCGTCGTCCTCGAAACCAATCCCAATGCGGATATCGCTTATGGCGAGGAAGTTGCTGAAGCCGCAGAAAAAGCCGGTATCACGTATGAAAAACTAATCGACCGCATCATTCATTTTGCTTTACGCCGTTATAAATGAACGCAACAACTGACACATTATCATTATGCAATACTGTAAAACCAGGATTTAATTATATTGGAGCAATTGCTTATGGCCTCTAAGGTATTCTTCATCAGGGCCTCGATTCCGCCGGCAGGCGAGACCTCGCCAAGAGCGGGTAAAGAAGGCCAAAAGAAAATATCCGAAAAGGCCCGTAAGCTCTTCAAGGCCGGCGGTTTTGCAAACTGCTTCAAGAAAAATGATTTCACAGCCGTCAAGGTCCACGTCGGAGAAGACGGCAATACCACTTATATAAAAGCCCCCTGCATAAAAGGATTAGTGGACGAGCTGCTCGCATTAAAAACAAAACCTTTTATAACCGACACCACCACCTTATATGTCGGACAAAGGCACAATGCAATCGACCACACTATCCTGGCTGCCCAGCATGGATTCTGCGCCGATATACTGGGGATACCATTCATCGCTCCCGATGGATTGTTTGGAACATCCGAGACTGCAATAAAAATCAACGGCGAAATCAATAAAGAAGTCTATATCGCATCGGAAATCGCACGCTGCCAATCGATTCTTTCGGTGGCTCATTTTACCGGTCATTTAGCAACCTGTTTCGGGGCTACGCTGAAAACATTAGGTATGGGCTGCGCAAGCAAAAAGGGAAAGATGAAACAGCACGCCGCTGTCACTCTCAGCATCACCAAAAAATGCACACTCTGCGGCCTATGTTATAGTCACTGCCCCGCCGATGCCATTACACTCGGTAAAACAATGGCTCGAATCGACCAGGACAAGTGCATCGGCTGCGCGCAATGTCTTGCTGTCTGCAGGTTCGGCGCAGTAAAATGCAACTGGGGCGAAGAAACAGAAGTCCTGCAAAAAAGCATCGCTGAATATGCCCTCGGCGTTATAAAAGGAAAAGAAGACAGGTCGGCTTTTTTCAACTTCATACTCTCGGTTACCGACCAGTGCGATTGCTTCGGCAACTCCGATAAGCAAAAAATCGTTGAAGATATCGGCATAACCGCCTCAACCGACCCGGTGGCAATCGACAAGGCATCGCTGGATTTGGTGGAGAATAAAGCCGGCAAAAAACTACAGAAACTGCTGAAAAATGAAAAACTTAACCCCCTGCCACAGATTGAGCACGCCGAGCGCCTCGGCCTCGGAACCACCGATTACGAGCTTATAGAAATCGATTAATAATTCGTAGCACGGCCATCTTGGCCGTGCCGACTCTTATCGTAACACGGCCATCTTGGCCGTGCATACTTTATCATTTATCGTTTAAAAGTGTCATTGCGAGGCCGTAGGCCGTGGCAATCTCAACTCATTAATCAATTAAAAGTTCTTGCTTTATAACCTCAAATTTGGTATAAATAAGTAAGTTGCTCTGAGGAAAACAACAGCGAGAGTCAAAATATTAGAGAATCTAATAGAAAAGATTTGTGGAACAAAAATAGAATCGTTTGTTTAGCCACAGAGCACACAGAGATTTATCAGAAAGCATAAGAGGATTGACAGTATGGAAAGTTCAAACAAAAAAGAAGCCCTACGGATTTTCTTAAATAGTGACAAGAAGGAAATTAGCAACGCTATTTCTTTTGCTTGTGAAGATCCAGTTGGAAACTTGAGAAGAATAGAGGAGAGGTTAAAGAATTATCGCGAGGAAGAGGATGAAAACCATTCGCCGATGAAAATTGCAGAACATTGGCATGATATGATGATTTTAGGCTGTATAAGCAGTGAGAATGAGAAATACCATGAATATGAAGCTTTCTTTACCATTGTGCATGCTGCTGAAGATGTAGCAGGTCAAGCACTTGAAAATGCTTATGATTCACCTGGAAGGCTAAAAGAACTCTCTGATTTGATGCGTGGAATCGAGAAGCGAGAGGGATTAAGAAACGACGAGTTTTGGCAAGTTGGAAGCGGTCCTGATGATTACCAGAAGCATGAGGAGGAGTCTGGAGATCTATCCGATAAAATTCATTGTGCAGTTCTAGGCTATGTGTTGCGCATGTACGGATTTAAAAGCTATGCTGAGCTCTTAGACGTAAACCGAATGGAATTTGATATAAGAAGAGAAGCTGGCCGTCGAATGATTTTGGGCTGCGATATAAATGCGGAGAAGAATCAGACTGTGCAGCACGCAGAAAAATGTCTCGAAAGAAAGCTTGTTGATAAGTATGGTAACAAGGCAGTTCAAGAGTTGTACTCGCATATTGAAGAGATAAAGATCCATAGGAAAGGACAAGGATAGCTTCCCGCCAACTCTTATTTTATAACCCTCTATTGAAATTTGTGATTAATCCATTTTTTTCTCTATCTAATCTTTAATTTTTTCCCAGTTTCTTATATCATCAGTCCAACCCTCAACCAATCTTTTCCATTCCGACCAACAATGCATTTCCTTTGTCTTCGGTTCCAGTTCGTTCACTAAATCACTAAGTATTTCTTCTTCTGTCCATTCATATTCTCTAAGAGCATTAACATAGTCTTTTAAAATTATAGATCCTTTTTTATTATCCCAATAGTTGAATTTTTTCCGGCATATACCTTTAATATAAGCTAATTTTCGTTCAATCGGAGGTTTATTTTTAATGTATAAGATTCCACCAATTTTATTTACAAAATCTTCAACGCTATCTTTTATAAGGTTATCTGAAGTGTCATATTTCAAATATTGTTTTGCTGAAATGTCTATGGCTTCTAATATATCAGGCAAATCATATTTGTTAATTAACTTTTCAATAGTTCTCTTTCCCCTCTCATTTAAATCAAATATACCAATTTTACTATCAATGCACTCGACAACTTGATTTAATATATCTTGGTCTAAATCTGCAAGAGACTCCCGCCATTTGAGCATCAATTCTATTTGCTCACGTCTTTTTTGAAGTTCCTCGATTTGTCTTCTTTGCTTTTGTAACGTGCTTTGGTCGTCTAGTTGAATATTACCCTTGCCTCGGTTACATTCATAACAACTTGTTATTAAATTCAATATTTCATCCGTTCCTCTTTTGGATTTTGGCTTTACATGATCAACTTCAAGAATAACATCTGGAGCTTTTTTGCCACAATACTGACAAGTAAACTTATCTCTCTTGAAAACCTCGAATCTTATCCTTTTGCTAATAGATTTTCGCTTGATTCCTTTCTTCATAATTTGCTTGTTACCATCCAAATGGAATTTCTCCTACGCTAATTTATAGACGATTTGTACGTTGAGAATATCTTTTGTGGCAATTGGACTAATTATTGTCCCAGCCATGTTTTTAGTTTTTGCCATATTTCCTTCTTTCCTCCATAAAATTATGCCTAGAACTATCTTAATCTTCTTTTATTGAGACTTTTTTGTCAAGAAATACGTTGGATGATTAAAAAACCTCTTTTTTCTTAAAAAATCCAACTGAAACTTTATCAAATCGGGAGTAATTATCTCTGTGTCCTCTGCTTATCTCGCTAAAGTCTTGGCGACGGCGGACGAGATCTCCGTATGGAGTCCCTAGGACTGTGGCTAAAATTAGTGAATATTCGTGTTCATTCGTGGTTAATTTTAATTTTCTTCGTGCCTTAGTGTCTTGGTGGCTAATCCTTTTGTGCCTTCTTGTCCGGCGTAGCCTTGGCAAAGATGGATTTGTGGCAAAAATTGTTAAATATTTATCAAACTTTTTCTTGCGTTTCACAATAACTTGTATAAAATTACCATTATGTCATTAGGCCAGATAATAAGAAAAAAACGTGAGCAGTTGAATCTGACCCTCGACGAGGTCAGCGGTCGCGTCGGATTCTCCAAGCCATACCTGTCAACCATTGAAACCGGCAAGGTAAAAAATCCGCCCAGCGATGAGCTATTAAGAAAGCTCGAAAAAATTCTCAAGTTCAAGTCGGGCCTTCTGCTGCACATCGCCCATCTCGAACGGCTTCCTTCCGACATCCGTCAGCAATACGAAACCGCCGAGGCGGAAAATGAAAAATTACGTCAATTCATCAAAAATATCATCAGCAGAAAAACAAAGGTCTCACATCTCAACACAGCCCTTGCCGACAGCAATCTACAGGTCGAGCAGGATAGATCTCCTCTCGCTGCCGGAAGATTTGTTCCCGTGATAAACAAGGTCGCCGCCGGCTACCCGGCCGATTTCAACGACCTCGATTATCCCGCAGGTGTTGCGGACGACTATGTCCGCTGTCCGGATGTGCACGACTCCAATGCCTTTGCCGTTCGGGTTGTCGGCGATTCTATGGAACCGAAATTCCGTGAAGGTGACATTGTAATTTTCTCCCCTGCCGCCGACGTGCACAATGGAGACGACTGTTTTATCCGTTTTGCAATGCCGCACGAGACGACCTTCAAAAGGGTCTTTTTTGAGCCGGCCAACAAAGTTCGCCTTCAGCCGAGAAACGAAAATTATTCCCCCATTATAGTCGATGGCAAACGCATCAACGGCCTATACCGCGCCGTCATAAAATACGAGAAATTGTAATCGTATTGCGAATTGCGCAACGCTTATTTCGCAGTAAAAGGGAGAGCAGCCAATGAATGCATTGCATAAAAAAATAGCACTTGTTTTCCTCGTTATCATAACTTGTGGAACATTTCGCCCCACAATTCTTGCAGAACACTTAAAATATACAAATCAGGTTGTAAATCCGGTCAGTGGCCAAGTTCTCGCTGAACGCTCTGGCTGGATTTACATAAGCGATAAAAAAACCGGGCAATGGAAAAAATTGATTCCTGGAAAATGTCCACAGTGGTTTACAAAAGGTACTGGTTTCATTTATTTTCTTGACGTAGGATATGATGGAGACCGCGCAGAATTGTGGTCAGCCAACGCCGATGGAGAAAATCACATCAGATTATCCAAATCAGACTATTTTATTGCTGAATCACCTGTGATTTCGAAAGACGACAAAAAACTTGCGCACCACTATTCCGCTTGTCGGGCTGCAGGCAGATTTGAAGATATAGTTGTTATTGAGCTGAGAAACCTGGATCAAACGGCAGATGCTAAGGTATTTTTCCGAGCCCCCGAATATACTGATATCAAATCAATAAAATGGACTGATAAAAATCAACTCCAGGCAGTTATAGATGGCAAAATAATCAATATCAACATCCTGGCTGAACGTAAAAATGCATTTTTACATAATTCCCATGAGAAGCCATAACCTCCCAAGTATCACAAGCGGGATGAGAAGATACCTGTCCAATTATACAAAATGTGTTCCAAACTAAATAAGGCGATAGGGGCAGGTAACTAAGGTGACATCAATCGGTTTTGCCTTCCTCATAGAACCAACTTCACAACAAAGGAAAGACCTGAACAATCTCGAGCGGAAATCAACTGATATTTTGTCCCGCGACGGCAAGGACAAGGGCGAATACTTTCGATGCGCCTGCCTCTTTTAACGTCTTGGCACATTCGTTTAATGTTGCTCCGGTAGTTTTGATATCATCTACAAGGCAAATATTTCTGCCGCTAAAACTATGCCCCTTGCGAACTGCAAAGGCGCCTGCAACATTTCTCGCACGAGCGGCGGCGCTTGCCATTACCGGCTGATATTTGGTCCGCCGGGTTCTGGCAAGGTCGGTGCTGATTTTCGCTGTCGGGTGCTTTAATTCATTAGCTAAAATCAGAGATTGATTATAGCCGCGGGTCAATCGTCTCGACCAGTGCAGCGGCACAGGAACAAAAAACTCTATCGCATTTACAAAGCTGCTGCCCTGCAGGGCTGAATTGGCCAGAAAGCCCAGCGTTGAATCAAGCTCAGTCCGCCCATTCTTAAACGCCACAATCATTTGCTGCAAAGACTCTCCAACCTTATACACCCCGCTTCTTGCAATCCCATCAAAATGAAATTCTTTACCCTGGCAATCCGGACAAACTCCCGCCACTATGGCGTATCTGCTGACATCTCTGCCGCAGCGAGGGCAATAATCTGCACCGACACAGCCAAGAAGCTCGCTCCAGCAATCCCGGCACAAACTCCTGTCGCTCTCGCAAATACTTTCCCTGCAATTGATGCAAACCGCAGGCCAGAATAGCTGATTCACGCCTTGCAAAACAAACCCGGCGCCTTGTTTTATCTTCGTCCTGTCCACGCCGACAATTATACAAGCAAAAAAGCGAGCCGGACATACCAAACACAGATAAATCCAAACATAAAAATCCTATTGCTAACCAAAACGTTGTTTACCACCGGGCTGTTTTTAACTTGAAAAAAATAAAACCAATAGTAAAATAAACAAAAATCGTAAGGCAAAACGACCAAACAATATAGCAGCAAAAAGATGATTACTATTGAGCAATATCTCGAGAAAGTTGCCCGTTTTTCCAAAAGCGACTATGGCAGAATGATAAGAGAGCAGTTCAAGGACATCCAGGGCAGCAGTGAGCTGGCTATGCTCGCAGCGCCGACCGCCGAGGAATTGGAGCAGCTAAAAAGGGCGCTGGCAATAATGACACCGAAGGAAAAGGAAAAAGCCGACTGTCTGACCGATGAGCAGATACAGAAAATCGCCGCCGACGCAAAAATCGACCCGGCTAACTTCGCCATTTTCATAAACGGCTACTCCATCCACTGCAAACGCCCCAGCCGGCCCGAACCGGGCAAATCGAGTTAAATGCCCCCGATAACGAATAAATCTTATATAATGAAGGCCCATTCCTAAAAACTATCCTGACCATCCTGGCGTCTTATCCTGGAATTTTAAACGGGATTTTACCTTGACAAAAACCGGGAACTTATGTATTTATTTGCTTTCTGTCTGGTAATGGCTTGATTACAATGTCGTTCGTTCAGTGAAAATTTAACCTTACTAACGTGTTTCGCAGTCTCGATTGTAATGGTATTGCGGAAATTTATTATATACTATTTGAAAAAAGGAAAA
>Ga0307439_1001032_pt1 | contig 18195 bp, 17 predicted proteins | sample SalMarWE160490MG_FD_202142 | JGI IMG/M metagenome (GOLD analysis project Ga0307439, IMG submission 202142) | Salt marsh sediment microbial communities from the Plum Island Ecosystem LTER, Massachusetts, United States - WE1604-90 | ecosystem: Environmental > Aquatic > Marine > Intertidal zone >... | reverse complement strand
TGGGCAAGCTACATCGAGACAAGAGCGATATTGACCTACTTAAGGCCACTTTTCCCGGTGGCTCTATTACTGGCGCTCCTAAAGTGCGAGCTATGGAAATTATCGATGAACTGGAGACAACTAAGAGGAGCGTCTATACAGGCTCCATAGGTTATCTGAGTTTCAACGGGGACCTGGATATCAACATCGTTATCCGTACTTTCATAATCAAAGAAGGCAGAGCTTATTTTCAAGTAGGGGGGGGCATTATTTACGATTCTGATTCGGAAGCTGAATATATGGAAACACTGGACAAAGCCAAGGCTCTGGTTCAAGCTTTGCAATTAGCACCGGATGTGATTGTAGCATCAAAATAAGGGGCGCTGAGAAATTATAGATTTTCTTGGGGTAAAAAATGAGCTTTATTTCAAAGTTCCATCTCAAACTGTGGGGGCTCCTAGAGGCTCCTGCAGAAAGTTTAGCCTTACGGCATATTTTCTAGATGGCCAGTGTTAAGGCAGTATACATTGAGCTTGTGCCTTCCTATCTTAGTCCTGACTTGGAGCATTGAAAAGCTGGCGATTATGCCATATGATAGCAGGGTTAAGCAACAAGCGATTACTTTTCGTACAGAATCACGCTTCGAAAGTAATGGGAATTATCATGAGCTCTCTGAATTATAATAATAAAGGGGGGTTAATTTATGGCTGATGAGTCTGGTAAAAGTCTTAACAAGTTAAAGGAACTGAAGAGAAGGCAAGAACACATCTTGCAAATGGGAGGGCTAAAGGCAATTGAAGAGCGCCATAAGAAGGGGCAGATGTCGGCCAGGGAGAGGATAGATTATTTCTTTGACCCTGGCACCTTCACAGAAATAGGGCTTTTTGTTAAGCATAGGACGACTGCCTTTGGCATGGACAAAAGGGAGGTGCCTGCTGAAGGAGTAATTACTGGCTACGGTAAAGTTAATGGCCGGCATATCGTTGTTGCTGCCGAGGATTATACGGCAATGGCGGGGACCTTTGGCGAATATCATGGTAAAAAATTTGTTCGCGCTGTAGATTTCGCCAAGGATAATGGATGGCCATTTGTAGGTATGAATGACTCTGGAGGCGCTCGACTGCAGGAGGGAATAGATACCTTAGAGAGTTACGGATGGCTATTTAGGGCTCAAATACTGGCGTCGGGGATAATACCCCAGATAGCCCTGCTTATGGGCCCTTGTTTAGGAGGACAGGCATATCATCCCGTAATGCAAGATTTCCTCATTCAAACGAAGCACACAGGATTTATGGGCATTGCTGGCCCGGCTTTTGTTAAAACACAAACAGGTGAGGAAATCAGCCTTGAGGAACTTTCCGGCTATAAAGCCCATGCCATCAAATCAGGACAAACGCACGTGGTGGCTGAAAACGACGCGGATTGTCTGGATAAGTGCAAGGAACTTCTGTCCTTTTTGCCTTCTAATAACAGAGAAAACCTCCCTCGCATCCAAACGGACGATAACCCGGGAAGAAAGGAGGATTTGCTCAGCCTGCTGCCAGAACATTCATATGAACCTTTCGATATGTACGAGGTTATCAGAAAAATAGTGGACCAGGGTCACTTCTTTGAGACATTGGGACTCCACGCTCGGAATATAATCACAGGCTTTGCCCGCTTTAACGGTCGTACTGTAGGAATAGTAGCTACCCAACCGAAATGGATGGCTGGTTGCATAGATATTAATGCTGCCGACAAAGGGGCCAGGTTTGTCAGGTTTTGCGACCTATTCAACATCCCCTTGGTCACTATTCATGATTCCCCGGGGTATCTGATAGGTTCTCAGCAAGATTGGGGCGGAATTCTGCGCCATGGTGCCAAGTTGCTTTTTGCTTGGGCTGATGCCACCGTGCCCCTGATTGCAATTATAATTAGAAAGTCTTATGCCGGCGCTCACTATGGCATGCTGGATAAAGCTATTGGGGCTGATTTTGTCTTTGCCTGGCCTACCGCCCAGGTCACCATTGTCGGTGCTGAAACTGCTGCCAGCGTTATCTTCGCCAGAGAAATAAGAGAGTCGGATAAGCCTGATGAAGTACAAGCGCAAAGAATAAAGGAATTCTCAGAAATGTACGAAAACCCTTACCGCGCTGCGGAGAGAGGCTATGTCGATGGTGTGATAGACCCTTCAGATACTAGAAAGGTCATAAACAGGGCACTGGATATCTTGGCAGATAAGAACAAGGATAACAAGGCATTTCTCGCCAAACCGTGGAGGAAGTATTCCAACATCAATCTCTAAGAAAGGAACAGGAAGATGGATTTCAGCTTCACAGAGGAACAGAATAAATTTAGACAGGAGGTGCGGAGTTTTTTGGAGGAGGAAATAAAGAATGGGTATTGGAAACCTGCCTGTGATGCCTGGGTACAAGGCTTTGATCCTGAATTTACCAAACGGGTGGCACAGAGGGGTTGGATAGGCCTGACCTGGCCTAAAGAGTATGGGGGTCAGGAGCGAAGGCATATGGATAGACTTATCCTTACTGAAGAAATGCTACGCTACGGGGCTCCGGCAGCCTGTCACTGGTTTGGTGATCGCCAGGTAGGAGGTGCTATCCTCTCCTTCGGCTCAGATGAGTTAAAGAAGGAATTTCTGCCCAGGATTGTCAAGGGGGAGGCTTATTTTGGTCTAGGAATGAGCGAACCGGGAGCTGGTTCCGACTTGGCCTCACTGCAAACCAGGGCGGTAGAAGATGGTGATTATTATGTAATCAACGGTCAAAAAACCTGGACTAGCTGCGCCTCCTTTGCTCAATACTTCGATGTCTATGTCCGAACAGACCCCGAGGCGCCGAGGCACAGGGGCATTAGTGAATTTATCATAGACGCACAGTCGCCCGGTGTCAGTCGCATCCCCATGACTGACATTACCGGAACTGAAGCCTGGAATGATGTCTTCTTTGACAGTGTTCGAGTACACAAGAAGTATTTGGTGGGGGAGAAAAACCGTGGCTTCTATCAAGTCCTCCACCAGCTTGATTATGAGAGGAGTGGCATGGAACGCCTCATGGGCAATTATCCCCTCTTTGAGTCCATAATACAGTTCGCTAAGGAAAATAAACTATCGCAGGAGCCTGTAATTCGCAATAAGCTGGCGCAACTACAGATTGAATTTGAGGTAGGACGCTTACTTATTTATAGAGTGGCTTTAGTCATGGAAGAGGGACGGGCCCCTAATTGGGAATCTGCTATGTCTAAGGCATATTCCACTGAATTTGAGAAACGCCTGGCTGGCATAGCTATGGAGGTCTTGGGACCCTATGGACAGTTAACGTCAAGTTCTAAGTTAGCCCCTCTGCGAGGCATGGCCCTACATTCATACTTAGGCTCTAAAGGTTACAGCCTTCAAGCAGGCACAACGGAAATCTTAAAAAATATCCTGGCAGTACGGGGATTGGGATTACCAAGTTCATAAGCCGTCGCTCCGAGCAGAGCGAAGGGTCCAATGTCTCAAGGATTCTTCGCCGGTAGCTCAGAACGACGCTTGGAATGTTTGATATAGGAGGATAGCTATGAAATTAACTCTTACCGAAGAACAAGAAATGTTAAAAAAGACAGCTCGCGATTTTCTGGCTGATAAATGCTCTAAAACATTCGTTAAACAGATGGAAGAAAGCGAGACTGGCTATTCCAGAGAGCTTTGGCAAGAGATGGCTAGTCTGGGCTGGATGGGCTTGGCCTTCCCCGAGAAATATGGCGGCGGCAATATGAGTTTTATAGACCTGGTAGTGCTATTAGAAGAGATGGGACGGGCCTGTTTGCCCAGTCCTTTTTTCTCCACAGTAGTTCTCGTGGGCTTGTCCATCTTGGACCTTGGTAGCGAAGAGCAAAAACAAGAATTTCTACCCAAGATAATCCAGGGCGAGAAAATCCTTACTTTAGCCCTTACGGAACCTGGCTATCATAATTACGACGCCTCTTCAGTCACAGTCGAGGCTGTTCGCAATAATGGCAGCTACATAATCAGTGGCACAAAACTGTTTGTCGCTGATGCTCATATTTCTGACTACCTGCTATGTGTAGCCAGAACCAAGCCTAAAAACGAAGTTACCGTGTTTCTGGTCGATGCTAGAAATCCCAGGATCAAGTATACAGTTCTAAAGACTATCGCTGGTGATAAGCTATGTGAGGTTGTTTTTAACAAAATGCCAGTACCTGAAGCTAATATTCTAGACCGGCCGAAACAAGGATGGATTGCAGTGCAGAAGATAATCGAGCGGGCAGCGGTGGGAAAATGTTGTGAGATGGTTGGTAATATTCAAAGAGTCTTGGAGATAACAGTAGACTATGCTAAGGAAAGGAAACAATTTGACCGTCCCATTGGCAGTTTTCAAGCCATACAGCACTATTGCGCCGATATGGCAACGGATGTTGATAGCGCGAGGTTTAGCACCTACCAGGCAGCCTGGATGTTAAGTGAGGGGCTTCCCTGCACCAAAGAGGTAGCCATAGCCAAGGCCTGGATAAGCGAGGCCTCGCAGCGCGTCTTTGCTATGGCACATCAAATTCACGGGGCTATTGGTGCTACCATAGAACATGACCTCCATTTCTACACGAGGCGTGCCAAGGCTGCAGAGCTTGCCTTTGGCGATGCCGATTTCTATCGAGAAGTGGTAGCCAGAGAGATGGGATTGTGATCATTAAGTCAACATGAAATTGGAACAGAGCCTAAAGGATCAATGTGCTTGTCATGGTTGAGTATGTTTCTGCCGGTGTGGCAGCACGATGGAAAATCTTGAAGAATAGCAAAATACGGCACGAAAGGGGTAACTACTATGGAAATTAAAAAGGTAGGCGTAGCTGGACGTGGATTTATGGGCGCTGGCATTGCCCAAGTTTGTGCTCAGTCTGGCTACGATGTAGTGGTTGTAGGAAGGAGCAAACAGAGTCTCAATAAGGGCATATCAACAATGGAATATTACCTGAGCCGCGATATGGAGAAGGGCAGAATATCTCAACAGGATAAAGACTCGACTCTGGCTCGCATCAAGGAAAGCCTCAATCATGAGGACCTGAGTGACCGCGATCTGGTTATAGAAGCTGTCCCGGAGGATATGGAACTCAAGAAGAGGATTTTTACCGAACTGGACCGAATCTGCCCTAGACATGCTATCTTCTGCTCCAACACATCCTGTTTATCTGTCACAGAGCTTGCTAGAGTAACCAACCGCCCGGATAGAGTAATCGGGACACACTTTCTCTCTCCGGTACCGCCAAGCAAGTTGCTTGAGATTGTCAGGTCGGACACGACCAGTGAGGAGACCCTCGCGACAGTAAAGGAATTTGGTCGCTCACTTAAAAAGGAAATCCTTGTCGCAAAAGATACTCCTGGGTTTATTTTCAACTATCTGCTGATAGCGTTGACGAAAGCTGCTGAGCGCCTGCTGGAGAACGGAATAGCCAGTGCAGAGGATATTGATAAAAGTATGACCCTTGGGCTGGGTCATCCTATAGGTCCACTGGCTTTAGCCGACTTTAACGGGCTGGACGTTGGCTATATGGTGAGCTGTGCAATGTATGAAAGGAGCAAGGACCCCTGTCTGGCCCCCTCTTCTATCCTAAAAGAGTTGGTTGATTCTGGTCGTTTGGGACGTAAGACGGGTGAAGGATTCTACAAGTATAAAAAAGGGGAATAGTGCACTAAAGAAGATTAGCTAAGGTCGTCAAGCTTCTTTCCCAGATTTTTTTGCCTTAAGGATACTGTTAAATCTCCTCGAGTTCTTTCTATAATAGCTCGTAAAGTGTCGGTAGTTCGCCTCAAGCCATGAGCAAGCAATTCTGGGAAGTCCATGGTTATCAGTATCCCGTAGATTTCATCCATTACAGTCAGTAGTTCTTCGCAGCGTGAGAAATCATCTCGTCTTAGACTATCTAATATATACCTCCGTAGCTCTCCTACGGATTCGCCCAAGCCGTCAAGGTAGGCAGCATTGCTCACGCCCAGTGTTCTAGGTTTCGGTAAGTCTTTCCCGGCAATCAAAGCTGAGGTTATACACCCCTCAGCTAACTCCTTTTGAGCATCGTGGATGAAACCTGAGTGAAGTAGTTTTCCGTGTCTGGCTAGGTCGTGGTTTAGTTCTCGAACTAATTCATTAGCTGAGTCAAGGAGTTGCTTTGCCTTATCATGATCCTGTCGATGCACTGCACGTATGGCATCAGCACTGTAGCGTATGACCTGACGGCAACTACGTAAGGCTTTCTCTCGAGCTTCATCCTCAGCAGCAAAGTGAGGTCGAAGCTTCGCAGCGATAACCTTCAAATCTTCTACTGGTTTTGACATTACCCTCTTGCCAAGTCTATTTCTACGACCAGTTTCTGTACAGCTGTCCTAATATCTTCCTCATCCAGGACAGCGCTAATCACAGCTATAGCATCAGCGCCAGCAGACACTACTTCACCGATATTGTTCTGGTTTATGCCGCCAATAGCTACTAGAGGGGTAGATATTGTCCGCTTGAGTTCTTTGAGTATATTCAATCCCACTACAGTGGCTTCCTTTTTCGTTGTCGTGGGAAATATTGAGCCCACAGCAATATAGTCCGCTCCTTCAGCTTGGGCTTTCGTTGCTTGCGATAGCGTCGTAACGGAACAGCCAACTATTTTATCTATAGGCAACTCCCTGCGGACTACAGGCAAGGGCAGGTCTTCTTGCCCAACGTGAAGCCCATCAGCGTCAACAGCCATAGCCAGGTCGAGGTAATCATTTATTATAAATAGAACATCCGCTTTACTACAGAGCTCCCTTAGCTTCTGCGCTACAAGTAGCAGTTCTCCCATTTTGCTTTGCTTATCTCGAAGTTGAATTACCCGGGCACCACCCTCAATAATTTGCCTGGCGATGTCCTGTTCATCACTGCCCACTAGAAATTGCCTATCCAGAATGACGTAAAGTCCGGCCATTCCTTCTATCTTATCCCTGCGTAATATTCGGGAAATCAAATCTCGCTCTAAAGTATAAAGGGCAAACCTCGCCTGGTCAAAACTAGCTGAATTCAGCACTGAACTTATCTCTGGCAATTTCGCTAGCTCCTCTACCACACGAAGAGATTCTTCTACTCTTTTAGCATTAGCTGTAACTAAATCCAGCAAGCCCTGTAGTGAACTCGTTTTCATATTGAGTTCCTTCTCTCTTGAAGACATATGTCCAACATCGTGTCCGGCATCTCTCTGGGATAAGAGCTCTACACTCAGTGATTCAGTCTCCCGGGCTAAATCATGACGTAGAGTCCTTAACTGCTGGCAAAGTTCAGCATCGTTGAGAATAAAGCGAGCGACATCTTCCAGAACTCGCAAGCCTTCACTGCATCGGTTCAGATTGGCATCAATCATACGCAACTGTTGGTGAGGCACTTTTAAGGTCCTTCAGCGGCTCAAGCAATACACTTTCCCTGGCTGCTTGTATCTTTTCCTGAATCTGTGACGGTAGCTCTTGTCCCATATCTCGAAATTTCTTTTCCACCCAGCGACCGATATTTCGGGGGTCTTTGTAATAATTCTCACCAGGGTATATGTTAGGCTCGCCACTCTCGTCCCATACCGTCTTCAACGTTTTATGGTAGGCAAAGCCGGAAACGGTACGCGATAAGTTGGTACTGCCACATGATGAGCATTTTAAAACAAAGGGAGCAGTAACATCCCTTACCAAGAAAGACAGCCTTCTATGGCAGTCCTGACAAATAAATTCATAAATGGGCACGGGACACCTTCCTATTCAACCACTATCAAATTTATCTTCCCCTTCGCCAGAGAACTCTTTCCTTTTTTCTTCTATCTGGGTAACGGGCCATTCGCCCTTATCCATTCTCTCAGTTATTTCCTCATATTCCGGAGGGGATTTCTCACCGCTACTCATTCTCCTGTTCCACTCTGCTATTGCTCTGGGGTCATCGCGCATCATGCCCTGAGTCAGCTCACGGTCGGAAAGTATATCTTCATAAACATCCTTGTACGTTTTCCGTACTGAAAAAGTGGAGAATATCCGCTTGAGCTCGCTGTTGCCACAGCGAGGACAGGGTGGTGGGGGCAAAGAGGAGCTTTGCAGATAGGAGCTGACAATTTGGTGACAAGAACTACACCAATACTCATAAATAGGCATTTTTCCTTAGCGAAGAAATTCTAGCACAACTCATTCCTTCGACCAAACCAAGCCGGAGAATATAACTTGTCTTCCTTTCCTTAAAAAAGTTATGAAACTGCTAGATTTGGTTAAGGATAGCCTGGCTCTGTGCCCAGAACAGCCACCGCAGCTACCTGAGGGGGACCACCGAACGTCTGTGATATACCAAGCCTGGCATCCTTGAGTTGACGCTCGGGTAATTGAGCCTTGCCCTGAAGTTGTTTGTAAACCTCGTAAGTCATCCTGAGGCCGCTAGCGCCTACCGGGTGTCCAAAGCATTTCAACCCACCATCGCTATTTACAGGCAAATCACCGCCAAGCTCAAAGAAACCAGAATCGATGTCCTCCTTAGCTTTGCCTTCCGGGCTAAAGCCAAGTAGTTCGTAGAGAAGCAACTCTGTGCTGGTAAAGCAATCGTGAACTTCAGCAATATCGATTTGTTCTCGGGGATTCTTCACCCCAGCTTGTTCATAAGCTTGGCGAGAGGAATTTATCACCTCCTCAAAATGGAGCCAATCGAAAGCCGGGCGGTTCTGGGGAAGCAGCGCGGAATGAGCCGCACCCACGCCCTTTATATAGATAGGGTCATTCCCATATTTCCTAGCCTGGCTGGCGGGAACCAAGATGGCTGCAGCACCGCCGTCACTATTGCCACAGCAATCAAAAAGACCCAGAGGCCAGGCGATAATAGGAGCACTCGTCACCTGTTCCAGGGTTACGCGATTATGGAAATGAGCTTTGGGACAAAGGCTACCGTTGTAATGGTTCTTAACTGCAATCTTGCCAATAACACGTTTACCTTCTTCGGGGCTTAATCCGTAGGTGTAGAAATATCGAGTGGCGATCATGCCAAATGAGCCGGGGGCAGTGCGGCGTGCCTCCAGTACTGTACTCATGCCCCGGCCAGCCCCCAGGCCAGGGAAGCCAGTATCCTTGAGCTTCTCTACACCCAGTGCCAAAACTAAATCGTACATACCACAAGCGACACCAAAACAGGCATTCCTCAGAGCCTCATGCCCGGTAGTACACCAATTCTCTACCCGGCTCATGGGTATGCCGTGTAGCTTCAATGGTCCCGCCAGGTGAGTACAGCCAATGCCGACCACCGGCTGGGTGACACTCCCATACCAACAAGCCTGAATATCCCTAGGGTCGATTCCGGCATCTTCGTAAGCTTCATAGGCAGCCTCTATGGCCAGATCATCGAGTCCAGCGTCCCATCTCTCGCCAAACTTAGTGCAGCCCATACCGATAATGGCAACTTTATCCTTGATACTCTCCATTTATCTACCCTCCCTTGGTTATCAGCTCACGACTCTCCCTTTTCTTCACCTTCATAAACTTCGGGAAATATTTCCTTCCTCCTGAATCTTTGCCAGTCCGGTTTATTTTTCTGCCAGAATGCGTTCTTCCAATGTTCAGCTTCCTCGGAAGCATAATATTTCCAGAGATACTGAGCTGAAACTGCCTCTATGCCCCTCATATAGGTAGTGGCAGCATTGAAGCACGCTTTGATGCCAGCTATAGCTCCGGGACTTTTTTCTAATATCTCGTCGCACCATTTGTCCACTTCTTCTTCTAGTTTATCTGCTGGCACTACCTTGTTCACCAGTCCCATCTCCAGGGCTTCTTTAGCAGTATACCGGCGGCAGAGATACCAAATTTCCCTGGCTTTCTTTTCTCCCACCACCGTCATTAAATCAATAACACCTACACCCGGGTCAAAACTTCCCACCAAGGGGCCGACCTGGCCAAAGACAGCATTTTCTGAAGCTATGGAGAGGTCACAAATCTGCTGATAGACTTGCCCCCCTCCTATGGCGTAACCGTTCACTGCAGCGATAACCGGCTTGGGCATCTCTCTTATCAGGGTCTTGACCATTAAATCTTTTTCTAACATTCCCTTCCGATAGCCAGCTCTTGCTTCCTTGGCATCACCTCCGGTACAAAATGACTTATCGCCAGCGCCAGTAAACACCACCACGCCTACAGTAGCATCGCCTGCCGCATCCTCGAAAGCTTTTATCAGTTCATCCTGGGTAGAGATAGTAAAAGCATTATATGCCTCGGGTCTGTTTATGGTTACCCTGGCTACTCCGGGTCTCTTTTCATAGACGATATCTTTGAAATCAAACCTTGGTACATTCTTCCATTTTCGCTCTGCCATTGCTCATCCTTTCATATTGACATTTCACCTTATAGGTCGGCATTTCCAAAAATAGTTGTACATGCCCGCACCCTCATATAGCCTCCTGAAAGTCATCTCTACAGGCATATCTACCTTTACCTCGCTGGGGTTACAATCCGTCATGGGAAGATAAGTTCTGGTATTTTGGTAGTCAAACTCTATTCCTACCTGTGGTATTGTGGGGTCATCACTTCTGCCAGCCAGGTTATCCAGGGTGAAAGTAAACACCTTAGCCTTTCTATCCGAGAGCCTGGCCTCTTCAAAATTGTCCTTGCTTCTGCAGTTATAGCAAACCCTTTCTATGGGGAAAGTGACTGTACCACAATTCTTGCACTTGCTACCGTGCATGCGAATGGCCCAGTTACGCTCCCTCCAGCTAGTAGTCGCTGCCGGAAACAGCCTAAACGGTTCACCAGGTTGAGGCTCCAGCAGTCCTCTATAACTGAGATATCTTGCATAGCTGGAAAGGGGTCTCTTGGAATTCAAGTATCCCTTCACCCCTCTTCTGTTACCCTTTACTCTTTCAATTTCTTCCGTCACGCTGAGCAAGAAGGCGTCACAACCACTACCATAGCTAGCCACCAGAATCTTGTCACCAGCCTTAGCTTCCTCCAGAGCGGCTACAAGCATAAGCAAAGCGTGCGCACAACCAGTAATGCCTACATTGCTGATAAGCAGGTCTTGAAGCTGTGTATTCACATCAAACCCCAAGTTACGCGCTAGCCTCTGCTGTGCCCTCGAAGTAGGAGCATAAAGCACAGCTTTGGTGATATCTTGGACAGAGAGAGCTTGCTTTCTCAGTAATCCTGAAATTGCTCTCTCCATATTCTCTGTATACCCGTGCTCGATGATGAAGCGATCTTCCCAAGATTGGACATAGATATCTTTGTCTAGTCTCCAGACATCATACATTTCGTTGGATAAGGAATAGCTGTCTTCCACCATGACAGCGGGTTTGGCAGTATTACTAATCAACAAAGCTGCTGCGGCATCACCAAAAGTCTGTTCATAATTTGACCGAGGATAACCTAAACGGCAATCAGAGGCGGTAACTAAAACTTGACTGGCAGAGCCACTGACTACAGCATTCAACGCTGCCCTGAATGCCGCCGTCGCTGCTCTCAAACTGTTGCCAAAGTCAGCAGTGATAATTTCTGGCCTTAAGTCGGCAACCATGGCCACCAAGGTAGAACATTCCTTCTCCTTGTAGGGTGAGGTAGTGGATGCAAAATATAAGCCATCTACCTTCTCCCGTTTTAAGCCGGCTAAACAGTCAATCGCAGCCTCACTTGCCATGGTGATAGTATCTTCATCATTGTTGGCTACGCTCCTTTCACCCCTAGTTGAGGCACTTCCCCAAGCCTCGGCGATAGCATCTCGAGCCAACCTCCATAACGGTATATAGGCACCGTATGAAATAATGCCAGCCATGAATTGAATCCTCCTTTATTTTAACTCGTCGAATCTCCGTCCCGCCTTCCTCTCAAAATCGTTATCTTTGACTTTTTGACAGCCAATTGCCTATCTCGGTCTGCACATACATTATGCCCCTGCACGGGGGTTGTCAATTCTGAAAGCCTTGTAGCATTACCTGCCTTCTAATACAAGTCTCTCATCGCCTACTGTAAATTTGAGCAGCATCTGGTCGAGATGCCTGGATATATTCTGAAGCGAACATAGTGCTTTAAATGCTACTCCAAGTATAGTATCCTGCTGCAACTATTGCATTGGATTAAATCGCCGACTTTAGCCTTTTGCCATTGACTCGTAGGCACGGTGATGTGACATCCCTGGCATTTTCCCCCCTCTACTTTGACAACCGCTTGCGCTCTTGTTAACCTGATCCGTTCATAAGTATTGAGGGCTTCAGAGTCAATTTGCTGCGCCAGTCCATTACGGTCCCCTCTTAGCCTGGCAATTAGAGCTTCAACTTCGCTTTTCCTTTGCCCAAGAATTTCCTGTTTCTGCTCCCATTCCCGTTTCAATCTTTTAATATCTTCAGTGGTAGTTTTCATTATGGCTTCTATCTCTTCTATCTGGCTCATTAATCCTAAAAGGACATCTTCTTTCGGCCCAATTTGGCTCTTAAGTCCCTTGACTTCTTTCTCAAGGTTAACCAGTTCCTTGGGGTCCTTGGTTGTGCCACCGTAAAGTTTTTTACCAATCCGCCTGACCTTCTCTTGAAGGTCTTCCATCTCCCATTCAGAACTCTTCTGCTTTCTCATCGCGTCTTCTAATTGTTCTTTTTGTAAGGCAAGTTTAGATTCGGCGGCAACCAATGCCTTATCATCACCCAATTGGTCTGCAACCTCACTTAGCTCTTGCTGCCTTCTTTGCAGCTCAAGGTCGAGTTGTTGCAACTTGTAAAGTTGTCCTGTCAAACTCATGTCAGGCTTATTGTAGAAATGAATTGGTGATATTGTCAAAAAATGCAGGAACCTCCTGGGAAAACCAGAAAGTTAAATTTCCACAATCCTTGGTTTCACACGGCAATTTTCGGCAGCGACAATGGTGTCTATTTGGGATACAACTTCATCCAGCTTATTCTGGCGGCTTGTTATCACATAATCGAAAAGCGGCAGGCTTTTCATTTCAACTTTGGCTTTTTCCAACCTTAGAGCCAAATCTGTTGAAGACTCGCTGCGTCGCCTTCTCAATCTTTTTTCTAGTTCTCCCACTGAAGGAGGCATCAGGAAAATAAATACTGCTTGGGGCAGGATTTTCTTAATACTAGCAGCACCCTGGACATCTACCTTGACTATTGTATCTACTCCTTTGGATAAAGCCGAAGTTATTTCGTTTTTTGGCACACCATAATAGTTGTCGTAGACATTAGCCCACTCAAGGAACTGGTTTTTATCTAACATTTGTTGAAATTCTTTTCGGGAAAGGAAGTGATAATCCACTCCATTCTTCTCCCCGGCACGCTTAAGACGCGTAGTAGCGGTAATGACGTAGTGAAATGGACGCCCTGACTTTCTCATTCTGGCAAGCACGGTATCCTTGCCCACTCCCGAAGGTCCGGAAAGAACCACGAGCAGGGGCCGAGAGTCCTTGTTGTCTTTTCGCTTCGTTCGAAGCCTCGACTCAAGGCTCTGGTCAGGTACTTCACAGCTCAACTTTTTCCTCAGACAGCATGGATGCAGTGGCTAGTCTATGAGCGATAGTCTCCGCCGTCACGGCAGCCAACATCATGTGACCAGTGTCAAAAAGAATAGCGGTCTTGGCTTTCCTACCATGAGTGGCATCAATTAAAAGTCCTTTTTCTCTTACTTCCCGAAGGAGTCGCTTGATTGGTTGCTGATTTATGGAAAGGAAAGCAATTACCCGATTTACAGCTATAACACTACCAAAACCGATATGAATTAATTCTGTAGCCATGCTGACCCTCCTAACTCAAAACTTAAAACTCATTTTGTTGTGACTACACAGCTTCCTCATTATTCAGTATGTAGGATTCCGTGCTCAGGATTTACCAGTATTTGGTAATTGTCGCAAAGTCTGCCAGAAGGCAGGATATGATACCTGTGCCACCTGGGCATGATTGATGGTCGTTTGTCCTTTGGCTATCAAACCAGCTATTGCCAGACTCATCACTAATCGATGGTCGAAATGGCTGTCAACCTCTGTGCCCGATAAAGGTCTACCACCATAGATGACCATGCCATCCGGCAGAGATTCAATTTTAGCCCCTAGGCGGGAAAGCTCACTTGCCACAGTGGCAATCCTGTCTGATTCTTTCACCCTCAGCTCCCCGGCATCCCTGATCACAGTTTTCCCTTTAGCAACACAACCAGCCACGGCTAATACGGGGATCTCGTCAATGAGGCGAGGTATGATATCGCCACCGACCTCTATCCCATTTAGCTCGCTAGATTCTACCACAATATCGGCTAAAGGTTCACCAGCCTCCAGACGCTCATTATCTATTTTTAACCTGGCTCCCATGGCTAGAAGAATATCGATAACTCCCGTTCTTGTGGGGTTGATTCCACAACCTCTTATCATTATCCTGGCGTTAGGGTGAACAGCTCCGGCGACTAGAAAGTAGGCTGCTGAGCTGATGTCGCCCGGGACGCGAAGGTTGACGGGGACTAAAGGACTGCTCAAAGGCAGCAAGGAAATCGAATTCCCCCGGCTTTCCAAACGGGCTCCCATCCGTTTGAGCATCCTTTCCGTATGGTCCCGGGAAGGGATTGTTTGCTGTAAGACGGTATTGCCGTGAGTAAAAAGACCGGCTAGCAGAATGGCCGATTTAATTTGAGCACTGGGAACAGGCAAGGTAAAATCTATACCCCGCAACTTTTTCCCCTTGATGACCAGAGGAGCAAAGGAATCTCGCTCCCTTCCCCAGATCTCGGCGCCCATCAACCTCAGTGGCTCAATCAACCTGCCCATTGGGCGACTACGAAGAGAGGAATCGCCGGTAATAACAGACAGAAAAGGCTGGCCGGCAAGAAGACCGCCCAGAAGGCGCATTGTAGTGGCACTGTCCTGGGCATCAAGCACATTGACGGCCTCCTTAAGACCATCCTCGCCAGTTCCCGAGACTAATAAAGTGGGTGAGTCCCCCAACCCTTTTCCGTCAATTTTCACCCCCAGGGCCCTCAGACACCTAACTGTAGCCAGGCAATCTCTTCCCGGAGCAAAATTATCAATCTCGGCTTTACCTTTAGCTAAGCTGTTCAGGATGACAGCCCGGTGTGAAATAGACTTATCACCAGGCGGAACTACCTCCCCTTCCAACCTGTGGCAAGGTTTTATGGTTCTTATCTCCGCCCTTGTTGAAGACGATTTTAAGCCGACAAATTGTTCAGCCATTCTTGTCTTGCTTTGTTAGCATCAGTGAAGGCTTGTTCCAAGCGTTTATCCCCCCCAGCCACCAGCTGGCGATACTTCTCCAATTCCTGGCTGAATTTATCTATCCAGTTAATTATGGCTTCCTTGTTGCTAAGGCAGATATGGGCATTTACCTCAGGACTTCCTGACGCCAGACGAGTAAGGTCATGATAGCCAGAGGCCGCAAGTTTGGACATTTTCGACCAGGAACGATTCTTGGTAGTTAGCGATACCAGGGCTGCCGAGAGCAACATGGGCAGATGACTAATGCCAGCCACCAGATTGTCATGCTCTTGAGCATCAATGAAAAAAGGTATGGCTCCCAGCTTCTTAACCATGCCTGTCACAGTATCTATTGATTTTGATGAAACTTTCTCTGATGAAGTGAGGCAATAAGTACACCCCTGAAATAATTCGGCTTCAGCAGCCTGGATGCCATAAATCTCCTTCCCGGCCATGGGGTGTCCGCCAATGAAGTCCACCGCCGGTGGCAGTATTTCTTCGGCCCACTTCATAACCTGGACTTTGGTGCTGGCGGTATCGGTGACAGTGCAACCCGAGGAAAGATGGGGAGCTATCTCAGAGAAGATTTCCTTCACAGTTAAAACCGGTGTGGCGATGATGACAAAATCAGCTTGATTCACCGCATCCTTCAAGCTTGTTTCGCCTCGCTCAATGGCGCCTGAACTTAAGGCATTGGCTACAGTTTCCTGGCGACGGCTATAGCCAACTATTTCCCACCCAGGCTTCTTTCCTTGCCTTAAAGCTAACCCGATTGAGCCGCCGATTAACCCTAAACCGATGATGGTAACCAGCACTGTATCATTATATCAGTGTAAGGCTCACAAGTCATTGCGAGCCCTTTTTTCTGTTATTTTAGACTTCCTACTTATGGAGTTAAAAGGCACAAGGTATGTGTCAAATCGAGGTATTGACTTTTTTTTGAAGAACTGATATTCTCCTGTAAACTAGTCCTATACGTGTTATTCCTGCATCCCTAGAGCGTATGAATGTGGCTAGCCAAATTAGCCCGACTCAGGTGGTAAAGCGGCTTAGTATGGGCGAGAGATGGTTACTGAGCTGTATTGGCAGGTTTTAGTAAAAGTAGACGCTCACGAAAGGGAACATTTTTGTGTCTGAGGCTGGTTATTAGTTACCGTGTGTTAGTGAGAGGTGTCGCTAGCGCAAACCAAGGGACTCACAGAAGCAATCTCTGGTCATTGCCACGATTTGCTCGCAATTACGCTTTGAGTTATTAAACAAGGTTGTGTCGTAGAAGTAGGGGACGACTTATGGAAGTGAAGTTTATGCGAGGGATAAATTATTGTACTCCAAGCCAAGTAAGCGATAAAGTAATAGACGAAAGTAAGGAAAGGAGAGGAAGATGAGAAGAGAAACAATTGGCATTCTGTCTGCTCTGGTACTGCTGGTGAGCATGGTGGTGAGCCTGGTGCCGGCGGTGCCAGTAATTGCCGACGCAAGCTACGAAGAATTTGCCGATGCTTACGCCACCGATGTAACCTCAATCGCGGTTGATAAGCCGGCGGGAACTGCCAGTGGTGATTTGCTCATTGGCGTCGTAATCACCGATGGCGATACTTCTGGTGAGTTTACCGAACCCACAGGTTGGACACTAATAGATGAGGGGTGGAGTGGGGCTGGTACGTACGGCGGGTGTACATTAGGTGCATGGTACCTGCTTACCGGGGATAGTGAGCCAGCCACATATACGTGGAGTTGGACTACTGCTGAGGCGGTATATGCCTTTATTATCCGCATTACTGGGCATGACCCGGACAATCCAATCGATGTCTGGGATTTTGACACCGGCCTCAGTTTGACACCAACTTGCCCCGATGTTACCACTACCGCCGCTGACACTCTGGCTTTGCGGATTTTTGGTTATGATTCATGTTATGGATGGGATGCCACCTATCCCGATGAACACACCGGTATCACTGTTGAAAGTAGCAGACCCGGCTGTCAAGCTGGAGCCATGGGGCACTGCTCTAGTGGTGCCGCGTATGCAAATCAAGCAACTGCCGGTGCCACCGGTACTGCGTCTTTCCAGGTTAACCAGGGCGAAGCCTCGTGGACGTGGCGGACACTTACCATAGCGGTTAGACCGATACCGATTCAGTATGACCTCACCACCTCAAGCACTGCTGGAGGCAATGTAACCACACCCGGCGAAGACACTTTTACCTATGACGCCGGCACGTTGGTTGACCTGGTGGCAACTCCAGATGAAGGCTACCGCTTCGACGAGTGGACCGGTGACGTGGGCAGCATTGCCGATGTCTATGCCGCCTCGACCAATATCACCATGAACGGCGACTACTCCGTCACAGCCGAGTTTATCAGGCAATATGACCTCACCACCTCAAGCACTGCCGGTGGCACGGTAACTGACCCAGGAGAGGGAGTCTTTACCTACGATGAAGGAACCGTGGTCGACCTGGTAGCTACTCCAGGTGCCGGCTACCGCTTCGACGAGTGGACCGGTGACGTGGGCAGCATTGCCGACGTCTATGCCGCCTCGACCAATATCACCATGAATGGTGACTATTCCATAACAGCCGAGTTCGTCAGGCAGTACGACCTCACCACATCTAGTACTGCCGGTGGCACGCTAACTGACCCAGGAGAGGGAGTCTTTACCTATGATGAAGGAACCGTGGTTGACCTGGTGGCAACTCCAGATGAAGGCTACCGCTTCGACGAGTGGACCGGCCATGTGGGTACCATTGCCGATGTCTACGCCGCCTCGACCAATATCACCATGAACGACAACTACGATATCACCGCTAACTTTGTAGCTCAATACGACCTGACGACAGACAGCACGGTTGGTGGTGATGTGACTACCCCAGGCGAGGGATTGTTCCCAGACTATGACGCCGGTACGGTGGTCGACCTGGTGGCAACTCCAGATGAAGGCTACCGCTTCGACGAGTGGACCGATGACGTGGGTACCATTGCCGACGTCTACGCCGCCTCGACTAACATCACCATGAACGACAACTACGAT
>Ga0307439_1001029_pt1 | contig 18245 bp, 17 predicted proteins | sample SalMarWE160490MG_FD_202142 | JGI IMG/M metagenome (GOLD analysis project Ga0307439, IMG submission 202142) | Salt marsh sediment microbial communities from the Plum Island Ecosystem LTER, Massachusetts, United States - WE1604-90 | ecosystem: Environmental > Aquatic > Marine > Intertidal zone >... | reverse complement strand
ATATCAGTATTATAATATAAATACTGATACATTGTCAAGAAAAATATTAAAAAAAGAGAAATATTTTTTCGATGGTATGAAAAACCTTAATTTATAATATCTTCAGGAACTTTCGATTTATCTGCGCAATCTCAAAAGAGATGTTCGCTTATTTCCTTTTGAATTTCCTTTCAAGTTCCTTGATCGAGAATTTTATCATCGTGGGCCTTCCATGTGGGCACGAGAAAGGATTATCTGTAGAAAAAAGAGCGTCAATTAACTTATTCATCTCTTCCTGTTTCAAAACATCCCCGGCTTTTATCGCAGCCTTGCAGGCAACCTGTTTTGCTAACTCGACAAATATGTCCTTTCCACCTTCATCTCCTGTTATGTTCTGCAGAAGCTCGTGAATGGTCTGCTCATCCACCGCTTTCATAAAGGATGGTGCACCTTCCACAACGATGGTCTTCCCACTAAATTTTTTAATCCTAAATCCCATTTCATACATATCTTGAATGTTGCTCTCAAGGAACTCTTCTTCCTGAATGCTCAGGTCAATGCTTAGAGAAAAAAGAAGCATCTGGGGCGGGATAGGATTTTTTCTTCTCACAATTCTATCGAATATTATCCTCTCATGTGCAGCATGCTGGTCCACAATCATGAAACCACTCTTTGTCGATGCAAAAATATAAGAACTGTGTAGCTGCCAGAAATCCTTCGGTGCACCTTCTTCTTTGCTGAAAACAGCTTTTGCTTCATCATCGATTAAAAACAGCATTTGTTTGTTCTCTCCTGCGTACCTCTCTGGGGTCTCGCGCACAAGAAATGGTTTTTCTTTAACCACTTCGGGTAATGCTACCTTGTTACGCAGAGCCTTACTAACGCCAGAAAAAATGGACTCAAACACAATTCTTTCGTTCCTAAACCTTACTTCCTTTTTTGTGGGATGAACATTGATGTCTATCTCGCCAAACGGGATTGCTATTTTAACTACAAAAATCGGGTGTTTTCCCCACAAGCTGTTTCCATAGGCTTTATATATTGCCTGCTTTATAAGCCCGCTCGCAATCCATCTTCCATTGGCAAAAATATACTGAGATTGTCTTCCGTTTTGTGCATACTCAGGTCTTGAGATAACACCATTAATTGCCACGCCTTCATTGCTTTCTGTAAATGAAATCAAGTGCTCTTCTGTAAGACCATGAACTAGGTTCTCGACTCTGTGCTTTAATTCGGTCCCCGGCATAAGGTCAAGACTTAAAGACCCGTTATTGAAAAGTATAAAATGAATGCTCTCATTTCCGATGGCTAACGCAGTAAAAACCTTTTTTATGTGCCTGAATTCGACAGATTCAGATTTGAGGAATTTTCTACGTGCTGGAGTATTGAAGAAGAGTCCTTTGACATCAACAGTAGTTCCCTGTTTCCTTGATTGTGGTCTCTTTTCAACTACCAAACCACCCTGCGAACTTATCAGGAAACCCAATTCCTGTTCACGGGTTTTCGATTCAATTACCATTTCAGAAACCGCAGCTATGCTTGGCAACGCCTCGCCCCTGAATCCGAAAGTACTTATTCTTGAAATATCTTCAATACAATTTATCTTACTTGTTGCATATCTTTGAAGTGATGATTCAAGATCTTCCGGAATCATTCCGGTCCCATTATCCGAAATCCTGATTCTTCCCATACCCCCCTTCTCAATCTCACATACCACTCTACTGCTTCCTGCATCAATGGAGTTTTCAACAAGTTCTTTTACGATAGAGGCGGGTCTTTCTACCACCTCTCCCGCACGTATTTTTTCTCTTACCTTTTTGGGAAGAACAACGATTTTCCTGGACACCAAAGCTTTTGGTTTATGTTTCGTCTCTTAGAAGAGGACCTGGTTTTGCAAAGAAAAACCCCTGACCATACTCTATTCCAATCTCCTTGAGAACCTCAAACTCACCTTTAGTTTCAATACCTTCCGCTATAATCGTAGAGTTTATCTTCTTTGCAAATGGAACTAAACTTTCAAGTAAATCCCTCTTTATTGCATGTTTGTTAATATCTCTTATTAGAGCCATATCATACTTAAGATAAGTCGGTCTGAGCTCTGCGATTGTGTGAAGAGTCGAGTATCCTGCACCGACATCGTCAATAGCAACAGAAAATCCTGAAGATTCGAGTTTTTTCACTGCACTTTTGAAAAGCTCTATATCCTTAATTGCAAGTCTTTCCGTAATTTCAAGCACAATATCATTAACAGAATGGCCTGTATCTTCAACACCCTTCATAAATTTCCCGTCCATGAATTCCGGATCCATAACACCTTTTGCAGAAACATTAAGGAATAGTTTTTTATTCTTTAAAGCATATTTGACCATTTTAACAGCATTCTTTCTACAAATTCTTTCCAGCTCCAAAATCATTTCTGTTTGGACAGCAAAGGAAAAAAGTGTCTCTGCATCGTTGAAGAATTCAAGCGAAGAAACACGTGTAAGCGCTTCATATCCTGTTATATCGCCATTCCCTAAATTAAGAATGGGCTGAAAAACCGTTCTAATGTCATTGTTTATTATAATTCTCTTGAGTTCCTGATTTCTTCTTTCCCAAAAACTTGTTGTCTGACTGTATGCATTGTTCTTTGCTCTATCGATTGCAGAATAGAGATTTCTTTCGAATCTCACAACAGGATCGAAATAAAGAAAGTCCATTCCAACATGGCAAATTGTTTTGGGAAACAGATATTTTCTTCTAAGATCTTCCGTTCTTGAGAAAATTCTCTCTTGAAGAGCATCCATAATTGTTTTCATAAATTCCTTATCTACTTCCTCGTCTGTATCCTTAGAAAAAATGAAAACAATGAATCCTCCTACTTTTGAGGCTTTTATTGCTATTATGTCTTCACTATGCATGAGATCGGACCGAAGGCCTTTCAGGATATTTGCCAATCTTAAAAGAATCTGGTCAAATTTCTGCCAACCATGGATTATCTCAATCGATTCAATAACGTCGACATAAACTATGCCAATTTTTTGGAAACTGCCAATACTTTTTCTTACATCATTTACAACTATGGGAATAGTGGGAAAACCAAGTTCATGATCAAAAAGTGCTCCCTTGAACAGAAGCCACTCTTTGCGCAAATTTGCTACATCCTTTTCTTTTTTCATCTATTTTCCCTCCCATTAGCCTTCGTCAGGATCGCACCAACTCTTGCAACTAAATCTTCCGGAGAAAATGGCTTTGTAATGTAATCAATAGCTCCTTCCTGGATACCAAACACCTTGTCCCGTGTCTCGGTCTTACAAGTAAGCATAGCAACAGGAATTCGCTTTGTTTCATCGTCTATCTTCAGCATTTTCAGAACTTCCCATCCGTCGAGCTCCGGCATCATAATATCCAGTAAAATCAAATCCGGTTTTATCTCTCTTGCAGTATCATAACCCAGTCCTCCGTTTTCTGCCTTGTAAACATCAATACCCTCGTCTGAAAGAATGATTGAGATAAGTTCCAAAATATCCTTCTCGTCATCAATTACAAGAACCTTTTTCATTAACTTTTCCCTTCATATACAGGCAGAGTAAAGCAAAAGTTAGAACCTTTGCTTTTTCCGCTTTTTAATGTTATTTTTTCCTTGTGAGCATCAAGAATAGCTTTTACAATCGAAAGACCAAGACCTATCCCTTTATATTTGCTGTTTGGGGCAATCTGAAAAAACTTATCGAATATTTTTCTCCTCACTGCTGCAGGTATTCCAGGACCTGAATCCTTCACGCATACTTCTATTTTTGGCTTTTTCGTACCGTTAAGACTGTAACATTCAACGGATATTTTGCTACCTACCGGTGCAAATTTTATTGCGTTCGTAAGAAGGTTTTCCAGAACCTGTACGATTTTTGCTCTGTCTGCTATCACTGGTGGAATGGTAGAAGAAATAATCTCCTCATACTCGATGTCTTTTTCTCTGAATTTCAAACCGAGATTCGCAGCTGCTTCCCGAATTGCCCCCATAATGTGGAATGGTGTGAGCGATATTTCCATTTTTCCTGCCTCAAAACTCGAAAAATCAAGCAAATCCATAATCTGCTTTTCCAATCTTGCAAGGTTTCTTTTGGCAACTAACAAACCGTTTTTCTGTCTTTCGGTCAAAGCACCCAATTTCTCTGAAAAAATATACTCAATATAGCCCTTTACGGATGTTAAAGGTGTCATCAACTCGTGGGAGATGCTCGCAAGAAATTGAGATTTCAAATCACTGAGTTTCTTAAGTTCAAGATTAGCCTTGGAAAGAACCAATTTCTGGGATTTCAGAATATTCATATCTTTCCTTATTGTATGTTCCATCTCCTTCAAAACCTTTGCAAGAATACCAATTTCGTCTTCACTCCCAACATCTATTGCTGCGTTATAGTTTCCTTCAGATATTTCTCTTGCCGAAGAAGTCAAACTGACAAGTGGTTTTGTAAGCACTTTTGTAAATAAAAAGGAAACCGCGGAACCAAGTACAATGGAAATAAAAGTGACTGAAAATATAACTCTTCTCAGAATACTGAGTCTCCTTTTCAAATATCCTTTTGATACAAAATATCTTACCGAGTATCTGTGCCATCCCCATGGTTCAAGGTATGGATATACCATATCTAAATATTCACTATTTCCTGTTCTATCAAAACTATAATTTACCCTTTGTGCTCTTGCATTAATGCTTTTATTGTTTCCCTCATCGCTTTTTACGCCTTTACCTTTAAACTCCTCTGAGTCGAAAATCTTTCTCCCATCAACGGCAAAAATCTGCACTCTTTCCAATTCGCAATAGAGAGACAAAAGACTGAGCACAAGTTGTCTGAACTTAAAGTAGCCTGATTCGTAATAATTCTCATATGCTTCACATAAAGGTGCTACTGTCAATGCCCCAAATGTTATTGCGTCCTTTTCCATTGAGGAAATAATTTCCCTTTCACGCATATGAGCGAGTACCACCGCAAGACTCATCATAAAAACAAAGGTGAGAATACTAATGTGTAATACAATCTTTGTTCTAAAACTCACTTCTCCATACCTATCATTCTTATTTCACTCACAAGAATGGTCTTATCAAGCCTTGGTTTCCGCTATGAAAAAGCACATTTTCCCTTAAATTAAAGACCCATATCCTTGCGTCAAGATTTTCGCAGCTTTTCGCAAGCAAGGGATGAATGGACATGTTTTCGTCAAGCCTGACAAGTGGCTCGAAAATATTGGAATTTACCGAACAGGTTATGGATTCACTTCTCATATGTGGGTCTAAAGAAATAAGTTCACCCACAAATCCAATGCTGATTGTATATTCTTTTGTTGGTGTCTTACAGGATACAAAAAGTAAAACCAAAAAGAAGGGGATTCTCTTTTTCATTTTCTTACCGTTAACACTGCATTATATTGCATCTTATCTACATAAATGTCAAGAAAAAAATCAATCTTTAGTCTTACCATATATCCTGTTTTCCTTAAGAAACGATTCAATGGTATTAATGATAAAACCGTTTTTCTTTAGCAGATATGCGGTAACACCTATCCCATTTATTTTCTTAAACCCTGAATTTGTGAAAAATACACCACAGGACGGACTTCCCTCTTTGAGAATGACATACTTGAGTTTTGAAATTCGAGCAAAAGCGAGGGACATTAAAGCACCTGCAAGAAAGAATCCAGAGACACTTTTTCCAGATTCCAAGACAATGTTCCCATCCCTTTCTATGAAATCTCGACCATCATTTTTCGAAAATGATGCCGGTTCTCTTGGAATGCACATTCCTCCCATAATCTCGGGGCAGAATGGAATGAGCCAATATTTCTTCCCTAAATCTTTTACGCGAAGGTCATAGCAATCCTGACCATCGAATCTTGTCCTGAGTCCCAGCAAGCAGGAACTAATCAAAATTCGTTCCATAAAGAATCAATTCTCTACTTAGTTTCTTTTTTTTCTTCAACATTCTCTTCGTCTCCAGTTTTCTTCAATTCCACATTTTTCTTGACTTCATCCTCGATAGTTTTTTCCTCCGCTTTTGCTTTAATGTCGGCGATAACGTCTTCTTTGGGTGGTTCCAGCACAATTACGATCCTTCTATTTTTTCTTCTATGCTCCTCTGTGTCATTCGGAAAAATCGGTTGATACTGACCGTATGCAATTACGGATAGCCTTTCCGGAGGAATACCAGTATTTTTCTGAAGGTATTTGGCAACATTTACTGCTCTGGCAGCAGATAACTCCCAATTCGTGGGGAATTTTTTCGCCAAATCTCCTCCTATCTTTGTGTCATCCGTATGCCCTTCTACCTTGATATCCCCAGTTGAAGCGTTTTTCAGTATCTTACCTAACTTAGAAAAAATCAGCAGACCCTCATTGCTAAGGTTTTCCTCCCCCGGATTGAAAAGCCTAATACCTGGTAGATTAATCTCTACACCCTTTTCAGCCCTTCTTATCTCGAAATTCTCCTCCGTGGAAATTTTGGTAAGTTCATGCATCATATTTTTCTTATAAGTTTTTCCTGTTCCATTTTCCCCTTTGTTTTCAATCTCTTCCTTTAATTTCTTTATAACTTCAGTCAGCGTTCTGTTTTCCTTCTTCAGATTTTCCAATACTTTATCTTTGGGCTTATATTCGGTGATGTAAAAAAATGTACTGTACCCACCGTATACAACAATTATGACTAAAAAGAAATAAGTGAAAAATTTCATCCTTGCCTCCTTATAAAAAACTAACCACGGGCAATGCGGAGTTTGTCGACTCTATCTTTACCGAACTTCAAGTAATATTGCAGCAAAACAGACCACCGCTTGTTTTTCTCCAACCATTCCAAATCCCTCGTTTCTCTTCGCTTTAACTGAAACTTTGCCTCTGTCAATCTCCAATAGCTTTGCAATAGAATTTTCAATGTCCTTCTTGTATGGTGAAAGTATGGGAGTTTCTGTAACCACAGTTATGTCAACATTGACGACATTAAATATCCTTAGCTTTTTTATCTTTTCTACCATATGAGTACTTCTCATATTTTTAGTTTTCTCGGAAGTATCCGGGAATTGCTCTCCAATATCTCCAAATGAAAGTGCTCCAAGTATGGCATCACATAAGGCATGCAGCACCACATCGGCATCCGAATGTCCTTCAAGTCCAATGCTTGATGGAATTTTCAATCCTCCAAGAAAAAGTTTTCTTCCTTTCTTCAGTGGATGTATATCGTAACCAAACCCAATCCTTATATTCATCATAGTATTCCAACCCTTTATTTATACTACAGCATCTCTGCGAAAATTACTCTTCCGGTTGGGAGATCGAGTACACTTATTACCTTACATCTGACAATCTTCCCTAAAGAAGTAGATGCTCCTTCGATAACAACGGTGCTGTTGTCATCGAGATAAGCTATCCCCTCCCTTGTGTATCTTCCTCTTTTAACTGGCTTAACTCTCAGAATATCGCCCTTGAAGAATGCTTGTTTTAAGGCTGCTCCAAGTTCCTTGATTTTCAACACTTTAAGGCTGAGCATTCTTGTAAAGGGTTCAAGTTCATCTTCAATGGTAAGAAGTTTATAACCTTTCTCCTGTGCCAGTTTAACGATCTTTCTACTAATCCCATCCAAATTCTCAGGCTCTCTTTTTTCAATACTAATATCGTAACAATCTTCCTTCATTAATTCTTCAATCACCAACTCGCCGCGTTTTATGGAAATATTAGTGTTAGGGGAAGCCGCGACTTGCTTTATGTGATGTAAAAGAAATCTGGGTAAAACAATGGTCCCCTGTAAAAATCCAGATTTCATTACCATCAGAATTCTTCCGTCTGTGATAACTTCAAAAGAAGGTAGAATGAAATTACGACTTTCTTTCTTTCGAAAAAACAACTTGTTCTCCTTTTATTAAATGGTTGCAGAAGATTTTTCTATAGCCTCTTTTAAATTCCTTACGCCAACAATTTGTATTCCCTTTTTATTTAATCCTTTTAGGTTACCATTGGGTATAATGCTTTTTGTAAATCCAAGCCTTTCGGCTTCATTAATTCTCCTTTCTATCTGCGAAACTGCCCTTATTTCACCGCCAAGCCCCACCTCTCCAATCACAACAGTCTTACCACTGCAAGGATGATCGTCAAAATTGGATGCAATAGCAGTAAGTATCCCAAGGTCACAGGAAGGGTCCAGCAATTTTAGACCGCCAACAACATTACAAAATATATCGTAACCTCCAAGATTATAACCAGCTCTTCTTTCAAGAACCGCTATAAGTATAGAAAATCTCTTATAATCGCTACCTGCTACTATTCGTTGAGGAACAGGATAGCGCGTAGATGAAACCAGCGCCTGAACTTCCGTTAGTATTGGTCTTGTTCCTTCGATTGTTGAAACTACCACAGAACCCGATGTATCCGCCCTCCTTTCGTCCAGAAACATCTTGGATGGATTATTAACCTCTACCAATCCTCCCTTTGACATCTCGAATACACCGATTTCATTAACACTCCCAAATCTATTCTTTATTGCCCGTAATATCCTGTAGGACTGCGTCCTATCACCTTCCAGATACAGGACAGTGTCAACCATGTGTTCGAGTGTCCTGGGTCCCGCAATCATCCCGACCTTTGTTACATGTCCCACAAGGAAAACAGTAATACAATTTTCCTTTGCACTAATGGTTAGTTTCGATGTACACTCTCTAACCTGACTGATTGAACCCGGGGATGAGCCTAAAAGCGAATCATATACTGTTTGTATGGAATCTACGATCAAAATCGAAGGAGCAATTTTTAGCGCTGTCTCCACAATGTTTTCCACTGAAGTTTCACAAAGAAGTAGCAAATTGTCCGTATCGATCTTCAACCGTTTTGCTCTTAATCCTATCTGCTGTGCTGATTCTTCACCCGAGACATACAGAACCTTTTTCCCCTGATTTGCAATGTTCGATGCACTTTTAAGAAGAAGGGTTGACTTTCCTATTCCCGGTTCACCACCGATCAAAATTACTGTTCCCGGAACAATACCCCCTCCAAGCACCCTATCCATTTCGGTAATATTTGTATTCCATCTTTTATACTCCTTATTTCCGATTTCACTGAGCTTGACCGGTTTCGACAGAGTCCTTCTTTCGCCCTTAGCCCTGCTAACTTTCTCTTCTACAAAGCTATTCCACTCACCGCAATTTGGGCATTTCCCCATCCATTTAACCGATGAGTATCCACACTCCTGACATACGAAAGCTATCTTGCTCTTCTTCATCTTTTCAGCCACGGTTAATATAATTCCAACTACAGAGATACGAAGAAAACATTTATTTCAAGCTTTAAACCAATTAAACCAATTGAACATCTTTCCAACCACGCTTATCCCACTTATATCTCCTCTCTCATCTCTCTTCCGCTCTTTCAGAACACTTTAATATGGATATACTTCTTAGGGTTTTCCTTTATGTCTTTTATCAGAGCTTTCGTTTCACTTAATGTCGATTTCATTTCGCTGTAAAGTTCTTCATCCTTTATAATCTTCCCCATTGTTCCTTTTCCTTTGCTGATATCCTCAAAGGTCTTTGTAAGTACATCAAGATTTTTATCGAGTTTATTAACGACTACCATTACTCTCTCAATATCTTTCTCTGCGTTAGTAACAGTTCTCTTAATCCCTTTTCTATTCTCTTTTATCATTGCCGCGAGTTCAGCAGAAGCAATGTTGATATTATCCAGAGTTTTTTCGACATCACCTCTGCTCAATTTTTCTGCTATCTTTCTTATGGGTCCAAGAATATCCCCTAATTCCCCGAGTGAAAAAGAAGGAGAACCTTTTCCACTAAGTGGCTTTGTAATATCAAAAAGCTCTTCTTCGTCTCCTTTGTTAAGTTGAACGTATTTCGTCCCACTTATCAGGGCAATATCCTTGATAGTTGCTCTTGCATCTTTTTTAAGTATGACATCACCCTCCACGTAACACCGTGTAAATACCAAATCCTCTTTTAATCTTAAATCAAGTACCTTTCCTTTATCTACCCCAAGAACCCGGATAGGGTCACCCTTCTTTAATCCTGTTGCATCATTAAAGTTTATCGTTATTGCGTACCCTCTACTCTTGAATTTTGCATGTTTAAGCCAAATATACCCAAGAGACAAAATTACTATACCGAAAACAATAAAAATTCCTACCTTCAGTTCAGCATTTTTCGTCTTCATTATGTTCCTCCAGAAATTGGTCCCTGAGCTTCACCTTTAATAAATTGCCTGACATACGGGTTTTTTGTGTTCTGAACCTCCTCTGATGTTCCATCAAAAATGATCTTTCCATCATAAAGCATTGCAATTCTATCTGCTATCTTGAATGCACTCGTCATGTCATGCGTGACAGCAATCGTTGTTATTCCTAATTTTTTCTGCAGTTCGATGATAAGATTATTTATTCTATCTGCAATGATGGGGTCAAGCCCTGTTGTAGGTTCATCGTAAAACACAAATTCGGGATTCATTGCGATTGCCCGAGCAATGCCCACTCTTTTTTTCATCCCTCCGGAGAGTTCGGCGGGAAACATATCTTCGACTTCCGAAAGACCAACAAGCCGGAGTTTCTCGCTTGCCTTCTTCCTTACCTCTTTTTTTCCCATCAAGGAGTGTTCTAACAAACCCAAGCCCACATTTTCCCAGACACTGAGCGAGTCAAAAAGAGCTGAACTTTGAAAAACCATTCCGATTTTTTTTCTTATTTCCAACAGCTTGCTCTTTGATATATTCTTGAGGGATACATCCTTAATAACTATATCACCTTCATCAGGAACTGCGAGTCCAACTACAGTTTTTAAGAGAACACTTTTGCCACATCCACTTTGTCCAATTACAACAATTGTCTCTCCCTCTTCAATGTTCAGGTCAAGTCCCTTGAGCACTGCATTGTCTCCAAAACTCTTCCACACATTCTTTACTTCAATCATCGAAATACCAACCTTGCTATGACATAATCGAATATGAGAACAAGAACCATTGACGAAACAACGGCCCTGGTAGTTGCCTGCCCAACACCTTCTGCCCCTCCTTTTGAATTAAAACCATGATAGCACCCCATTAACCCGATAATAAGTCCAAACACAACAGATTTCAAAAGTCCTCCGAAAAGTTCAATCTGTATAAAATTGTACCTGACACCTCTGAGATAAATATTAAGCGAGATATTCAGTCCATAAACTGAAACAAAAAGCCCCCCGAGCAACATTAATATTTCTGCAAATATCGTAAGAAAGGGTAATGTAATGATACCGGAAAGAAGTCTGGGCATAATAAGGTATCTACCCGGGTCGATTCCCATGATTTCAAGAGCATCTATCTGCTCGGTAACCCGCATGGTTCCTAATTCAGCAGCAATAGAAGAACTCACTCTTCCCGCTACAACAAGGCCCGTAAGCATTGGTCCCAATTCAATCATGACTGCCTTTGCGGTGCCCATTCCAACGTAGAGTTCAGGAACTAAACCTTGACTCTGAAAAGCAGCCTGAAAACCGGTAACCATACCTGTAAAAGTAGAAACAAGAATGACAATAGGAAGAGAGGAAATTCCCATCGAAACTATCTGAACAAGAATTAATTTAATACTTCTAGGGATATAGTGGAAATTCTTGAATCCCTGGAACAGAACAATAATAACCCCTCCGACATAGGAGAGAAAGTATTTCATTAACGTTGTTATCAATATGCATCCTCTCCTTGTTGCGCTTCTGGTTCCGAATCCACGAAAGTCGCATATTTGTCAAGAAATGTCGCTTTAACCATACCGGTAGGACCATTTCTCTGTTTCCTAATGATTATTTCTGCATTGTTTCTCTCTTCCACCTCTTCTGATTCCAGCTTCCTGAACAGGAATATGACAACGTCGGCATCCTGTTCAATGGCTCCAGATTCTCTCAGGTCAGAAAGCAATGGTTTCTGAAATGCTCTTGTTGTGTGGGCTCTTGAAAGCTGAGAAAGCGCAACTACAGGTATATTCAATTCCTTCGACAAAGCCTTCAGAGAACGGGAAATCGTGGAAACCTCTTGCTGTCTGTTATCCATGCTCCTCATTCTTCCAGCGACATCCAGCAGTTGCAGATAATCGACAAATATGACACCCACATCAACCTTCGACTTCAATCTCCTTGCCTTTGCTCTCAATTCAAGATGAGTGAGTCGTGCAGAGTCGTCGATATATAAAGGAGCCTCATGGAGTTTGCCGGCAGCAGTGGTAAGTGTCGACCAGTCTTTGTCGAGGAGAAAACCTGTTCTCAGTTTATTCAGGTCGACATGCGCTTCCATAGCAAGCATCCTTTGCACAAGTTGCTCCTGGGACATCTCAAGACTAAAGAAACCAACGGGAATTTCCTTGTCAATTGCAGTATGAAGTGCAATATCCAGAGCAAAAGCAGTTTTTCCCATAGAAGGTCTACCTGCAATTATAACGAAATCAGCTTTTTGAAATCCCCCTGTCAAAGAGTCCAGCCTGCGAATACCGGACTCGATACCTGTAACCCGACTTCTGTATTTCGTCAATTCTTCTATTTTTTCTACAGTATCCGGAAGAACATCTCTAACTTTAACCAAATCCTTCTTCTTCCCTGTATATCTGATGTTAAATATCAATTGCTCGGCTTTATCAAGTAGTTCATCGACTTCAAGCGTTTCTTCATAACTGTGTTGTATTATTTGGTTGGATATACTGATGAGTTTTCTTAAAACATACTTCTCAAGAACAATGTGTGCGTATGATTCTACATTTGCAGTTGTTACCACAGATTCAAGAAGTCTCTGTAAGTAGTCAACACCCCCAACATCGCCAAGCTGCTCCCTCTTTCCCATCTCATCCGAGAAGGTCACAATGTCAATGGGTTTGTTAGCCTGTTCCAAAGCTACTATTGCGTTGAATATCTTTCTATGAACTTCGGAATAAAATACGTCTTCATCCACTATTATGGAAAGAACCGTATCACAAGCCTCTCTGTCCATTAGCATTGAACCCAGAACCGCTGCTTCTGCATCGAGTGATTGAGGGGGAGCTTTCAGTACATCTTTATCTTCAGCCATCGTTCTCTTCTTTAAGTATTTTCATGATAAGCTTCATATCCTCCCATGTAGCTCTTTTTTGTTTCGGACTTCTGAGAAGATAACTCGGATGATAAGTAGCAATCATTTTTATCCCTTTGTAGTAAAAAACCTGTCCTCTTAACCGCGATATAGCAGCGTCTGAACCCGACAGTGTTTGAGCGGCGTATCTGCCAAGGGTGCAGATAACCTTTGGTTGAATCAATTCTATTTGCCTTTCGAGATAAGGAAAACAAGCCTCCACTTCTCGAGGTAATGGATCTCTATTGTTAGGTGGTCTGCATTTCAAAATATTTCCGATATAAACATCTTGCCTTGTAAGTTCCATTGCCTTGATTATTTTTGTTAGAAGCTGCCCTGCCTTTCCGACAAACGGTATTCCCTCAACATCTTCGTAGTAACCCGGTGCTTCACCTACAAACATAAGGTCAGCGCTAAGATTACCTTCACCAACCACGGGATTTTTCCTACTTTTGCTTAGCGGGCACTTACTACAATTCAAAATCTCCTGTTCGAGTCGATGAAACGAATCCTTATTGGATTTATCCTTCCCCTTTTCAAGCACATCTATTCCAATATTAATATAGCCTGAAAGGCTATTTTTAAACATTCTCAATGTTTCTGTTCTTTTTATACCATTCTCCATAGAAATTAATTGTTAGCACAATTTTCTAAGTTTGTCAAACCAATTTTCAAATGGACTTTTCAACCGGAAAGAAAGTAAAGTACTCAAGAAAATACGCCGCCAGGGAATTGAACCCCGAACCCACGGATTAAGAATCCGTTGCTCTACCATTTGAGCTAGCGGCGCAACTCTCTCTGTTTAACATAAAACCAGACAACTGTCAATGGATTTTTGGGGCTTCGGGGTCAGACTGACCCCGCTATTTTTACTCCAATATATAATATTTGCTTTTTAAGTTTCCCAAGCATTCATCACACAAGTAATCACGCTTTTTATCGTGTTCCGAAAGTGAGTGAGCATAGGCTCTTGCGCAATCAGGCGTCGTGCAACGGGGCAATCCAAGCATAAACATAAATGAGGAAAATGATTGGATTACAATACGTTTCTTTGTAGCACCAGTAATCATTTCGTCATCCAGAAATCGCGCATAGCTTATAACACCGAGCTTTTTGCGAGCGTAACCAAATAGAAATGCGACGTTTTCCGCATAGATATCCGATGCTGTTATGGCAAGCACACCTAATACGAATTTATCATTAAATTTCGCAACAAACTTCATCTCTAATTGATCAAGCAAAGCGCCTGCATTATATTGCCTACCCTTTGATTGCTTTACAAGAAATTCCCACATCTTTTCGCCACTGTTTTCTTGAGTAATAAAGTAATGAGCCAACCTCTTTTTTTCATCTGCAGAGAAACCATCCGTGTCATCGATGTCCAAACGGGATACTACTCCTTCAAATTCAGGATCAGACAGCGCTTGCCGACTTGATTTAATTATAGCATCAAACAATTCATCAAGTTGATCTCGTCTATTTTTTTCACTGGGTTCTAAAACATCATCCCATAGCTGCACTGAAACCTTGAATTCCTCAGCAATTCTCGTCGCAACAACTTTAATTATTTCAGGTGATACCTCACCAAATTGGGTTAGTATGAGGATATATTCTTTCTTTTCGGGGAGGACAATTTCAGCTCTCTCCATATATTCAAACCTTTGATGTTCAAGATATTTCTTGGCAATCCTTACATATTTTTCATTTTTGGAATTATCAATAACGAAATTTAGAACTCTGTACGAATCATTTAGGTTAACCTTTTCGAATTGCAGTATTGCAAGCTTCAGTTGGTATTCGCAATCCCAGGATTGCAACCGAAGGCCTTTCTTGTATGCACTAATCGCCAGTTCATAATATTCGAAATAATAGTAAGCATCGCCAAGCTCGAAGTACGTATCTACCAAGCATCGAGCGGAAACATTAGACTTCTTATTAATTTCTTGAGCTTCGTTTTGGAGTTTTTTGAGCTGTGCCTCAGTATACCTCTTTCTAAAAAGGCTTCTTTTGTCATCACTAGTCTGGCATGATGTCAGTATTGCCACCAAGAGTATTATAAACATAAGCAATGCAAATATCTTATCTCTATCCATAACTCGCCCTGACTACATTAGCTTAATCAATGAAATAAAGTTAGATCTATTTGATAAATGTCCTATCATCAGTCGTCTTCCATGGATATTTGTATCCAAAACGGTTCCTTATCTCATAATCAATGAAGACGGTTTCAATTGAACCTTTCACAATGAATCTCATTGCAACATTTCCTTTTATATCCAAAGGAAAGTACACGATTTTATTCCTATATTCTGGAAACCACTCCCACGTATCACCAACTGCCTGAACAATGTAAACCTCTTTATGAAAGGCTCTCTTTGCGATACCCAAAACAGTATGATCGTATGGTACACCTTTGCAATGCCCGGGAACATCTTTCACTTTTACACCAAGATGAGCCGGGTATTTTCCTCTTGTATATGTAGCAAATATCTCAAAGAAACCTGCAACATATTGCATATCCTGAACCAAGGTCGCAAAATATTTCACATTCTTTAAGCCTACCTTCATCAAATGATCTCTAAGACTCTGAGTATATTCTCCTACTTCCAATTTCCACCTATACGCGGGTTCAAATTTCAGCTTCTTCGTCAACCTAAAACCGCTCCGGTATCGTATAAATTCATATGGCAATCCAAATAACGTATCGCTGTACATAGTCACTGTTCTCCCAACTAGCTTTATCTTCCCATCTTTAACCTTAACTTCGCCTATAACAATATCAACAACTTCTGCAGCTCCCCAGAAATCTATTATCTGTGTTTCTAGATCCAATGGATTAAATTCAGCATTTTCCCACCATAATTTTACACCGAAAACAGCATCGCTCAAATAATCTCTTAACACAAAGGCTCCAGTGCCTACAAGAAAAACAACAATGACCACAATTGTAGCAACTTTCCAGTCAGAATGCTGCTTAATTAAGTGATTCCAATCATACATGTCCGACATGTTTGGATTTGACTCATCTTTGCCAGCCAAATCAAATTTCCTTTTGCCTTCTTAAAAAAATTATACAAGAATGAAAGATTTTTGTCAAAAACATGGATTCGACCGCTCTAAAAAGAGTCCCGCCTGCATCAAGACTTCGACAGGTAACGTCCACCGTAGCTTTATTATCCTTTTCCCTTTATTCTTGTCGTTACCTACATCGTACATCCCATATTTACTATCGAAGATATAACCTATTGCGGTTTCTGAATTCATTGCGATTACACAAGTATTTTATCAGAGATAAACAGAATTGTCAAGAGGAAATTAGGATTGCTAAATCTTGTTTTTTAGCCTGGCACTAACATATTTCGCAGTAAACCCCGCTAGCCTTTAGATTATTATTTTAGTCAAGCTAAATTTCAGTTTTCAGAGTGCTATATTATAGTTAGTATAGGTGGGCTTGAAAAGTTGCCTCCTTTTGCTTATATTAAAACAAAATAAACAAGCCGAAAGGAGGCAACCAATGAACAGCATAAATATAGGTCAGAGGGGCAGGTTTGTCAAGAGTTTTTATATGGTGGTTGGAGTTGATATTGGGAAGGCATTTCATATGGCAGTAGTAAGGTTGCGTGATGGTAGTTTTAGCAAGGCTTTCAGGTTTTCAAGTGATGCATCAGGTTTTGCTGATTTTTGGGATTGGTTAAACAAATGGTATGAGCAGGATGGTTTTTCTGGTATCTTAATTGGTCTGGAATCTACGGGGCATTACTGGGAAACACTTGCGTATTGGCTACGGAAGAGAGGGATTGAGGTAGTACAGGTGAATCCTCTCCATACACATAAAGCTAAAGACCTTTATGATAATAATCCTGGTAAAACGGATAAGAAGGATGCTCGGATCATTGCAGATTTAGTGAGTCAAGGCAAATTTCTACATTGTATTATTCCTCAAGGTCGCTATGCTGATTTAAGGCAATTAGTATTGTTACGTAAGAGGTTAGTTACAGAGAGAACCAGAAAACTGAATAATATACATCGAGTTATTGACTTACTTTTTCCAGAATTTGGCAGTGTCTTCAAGAATATCAAGACTAAGAGTTGTCACTATTTATTGACACATGTATATACACCTGATTTACTTTTATCGTTTTCATATAAGAGGTTAGTAAAGACATTGCATAAGATAAGTCACGGTAAGTTAAAGGTGGAGAAATTGGCCGATTTATACAAGTTAGCGAAGTCATCAGTAGGTATAAGGGAGGGGATAAATGGAATTAAGATTGTGCTTTACCACGGTTTATCTCGGTATATGCAATTGAATAAGGAGATTAAACATCTTGAGGAATTGATTGAAGAGGTGGTGGGTGCATTAGAGGAGACGGTTTATTTACGTAGCGTGAAGGGTGTTGGATTAATAACGGCGGCTGTAATATTAGGAGAGACTGGAGGATTGAGTCATTATTCATCGGCTGAAGAGGTTATTAAGTTAGCCGGATTGAATCTTTATGAGAGGAGTTCTGGTAGGCATCGTGGTAAGCGGCGAATAACGAAGCGAGGTCGTAGTGTTTTGCGGGAGGGTTTATATCTTGCGGCAGTGAGTGTGATTCGTCGTGATGGTGTGCTGCGTGATTTTTATGAGCGTTTGATTAATAAGGGGAAAGCGCGGGCAGTAGCATTAATTGCTGTTGCTTGCAAGTTGATGCGATTATTATTCGCTCTAGTTCGTGCTCGGCGTTTTTATGTTACTAATTATTCAGAATGTGAAGCAGAGTTAGGAGTTATATAGATAATGGAACTGTCAGTGGGGGAGTCACGCGGGGTCAGTAATAGGTGTTCCTTATTAGGAGCAGCCTCGATTTTTAGAGTGTGTGATCCCCCACGTATCCGACGACCCGTATTAAGCACCGTATAGGCTAATAAACCCTGGAATAACCAGCGTTTGGTGTCAGATAGAAATAATGTGGGGATAACCTGCTGACAGTATAGTAAGAAGAATAAAGTGAAGAGGAGGCAAATCTGGTACTTAAAAAACTAAAATTTGACAAAAAACTACTTGACTATTATAAACCAGCCTGAACTTCCCATGTAAAATGTCAAGTAAAAAATGAGATTTTTTAGCTACCTCCTTCTTAAGATTCATCCTTAACATAGTAGTCTCGATCTTCAATTAGAAGTTTGAAGATTACCTTTGTCA
>Ga0307439_1001028_pt1 | contig 18261 bp, 18 predicted proteins | sample SalMarWE160490MG_FD_202142 | JGI IMG/M metagenome (GOLD analysis project Ga0307439, IMG submission 202142) | Salt marsh sediment microbial communities from the Plum Island Ecosystem LTER, Massachusetts, United States - WE1604-90 | ecosystem: Environmental > Aquatic > Marine > Intertidal zone >... | reverse complement strand
TGGGGATCGCCGCAGGCGCTGAGAACGAGGCTGAGAAGTACGAGTGCGAATAACCACTTGGTTTTCATCTTGTTCTTCCTCCCGATACAACATAATATGATAGGGCTCTCTTCATTAAGTAGAACGATTACCATATATGATATGTGACAGTACGGATGACTTTTTATAGCATACAAGGGATATTGAAAGATGCGCAAGAGGAGTTCAATCTGGTGTAGTTAGATGAGGTGTGATTTTAGATTTTACTCGACACAAAGGCCGATGGCGTAAATATGGATGCCCAGTTGATCTGCGACAGCGACAAGTCTGCCGTTCGGCGCAATGCTGACGCTGTAGCCGCCGTTGATGTAGCGCGTGAAAAGCGATCCGCCTCCATCTTGATCCCAGATGTGAACGAAGGAGGTTTCTTCGGCGACGGCCACACCAGCCACCAATGTCCCATCTTTCGATATGTCGATGTCCACCAATGGACCGCTGGACTTGGCGCTGCCGGTTAGTTCGCCAAGATCGATGTCGAAAATCGACAGACTTCCGTAATTAGAGGCTGCATAGAGTTCGTTTCTCTCGCTGGGAGAGAATTCGACGAGTTGAAAAACCTTGTCTCCAGGCCCTTCGATGGGGAGTCTGCCCTCTGCCGCCAACCAGACGTTACAAAGATCCCCGCTTCGATGTACCTTGAAAATCTGAATACTGCCGTCGCTGGACGATGCCGCGAGAATCTCGCCGTCATTTGAAAAACTGCAATCCTTTACGTGGAAGTCACCGGCTTCTTGTTCCTCGTCCGTTAGCCAGGTGTATTCGTGGCGGAAGTCTTTATTGTCCGCCGCGGGCAGCGACCACAGGTTGACGCGGTTCTTGCCGTCACCGGTTGCAGCCAGATCGCTGGTAAGTGGAGAGAAGGCGACGGTATAGACGGCGTATAAATTGTCACGCTCCAGCGCGTGTGACTTCGAGATCACGTGGCCGTTGAAATCCCAGATATATGCGGTGGTATCGAAGGATGCTGTAGCGAAGCGGTTAATGCTGCCGGAAGGAGATGCAAAGGTTTCTAAATCTGTCAAGGTGCTGCCTTCGTGGCGGGAATCCTCATCGATCAATTCGCCATTACTGGCGTTTACCACGCGAATCAGACCTTGCTCCAAGCCCAAAATGAGGTATCGCGAATCTTGACTGTATTCGATGAAAAGCACATGGCGTCCATCGACGTACGGCCAGTCAGCGATTTTTCTCAGTTTGTAGATATTCTCAGTGGTGATTGCTTCGTTTGCGAATACAAGTTGTTCCCCGAACCCGAGAGGATAGTTCGGGCAGGTTGTGGATGTCATGGTGGGAGGTGGGGTAATGGTTGGGGTATGTGTTTTTGTTGGCGTCTTAACCGACGTATTGCCTTCCGGGTTTGGCGTCGCGGTCGGTGTTGGTGAAGTCAAATTCCTAGCGCACTCGGTGATCAATATCGCCAGGAAGATGAGCGAGAAAAATGTGATCGTCTGCTGGATAATTCTTAAGTGATTTTTGGATATCTTGTCTTTTTGGATCACCGTGATGAGTAAGGCAAGCATGATCACGGCCAAGAAGGCAATCAATGTGATGTTGTCGGTTACATGGACTAAGGCTTCGAGAAATTGTTCGATAATACCCATTATTTCCCCTTCTCTGGCTTTTCACCGTTATGGATGAGTAATTGGAAGCGAACGAATATGCATATCTATTGGCGCCGGCAAGGACGATAAGGAATGGCTTTGGTACGAGGCGCCAAATCATATGTATTATATGAAGAAATGTAATTTCTTCCTACCAATCGGGTACTTGTCCGGACACCAGGACGTAGTCACTGCTGTCGTATTCCCGCTGAACTATCGATGATGACGGGAGAATTCGGAAAACCTTGCTTGTGTACGTCTACCAATTTGTGTACACTGCAAGGAAGGATAGTATTTCGTAGTGAATAGAATCAGAAGATCGAAGGATGCAGTATGTCAGCAGATCTTCGTTACGATCGAGAAAATAATCTCCTCCATATTATGTTGCATGGTTCAGTCACGCTAGATGAATTTACAGATATTTTGGAAACAATCACGCATGCAGAGGAATACCCGCCGGATGTTCCCGCAATTTGGGATTTATCAGCACTCGATACTGGTAATTCAGATATCAGTATGATCGGAGAGTTGAACGATGTCCGCAAGCGCTATCCTGAAAGAGGGAAGACAAAGCTGGCAATCGTAGCATCAGGCGAGTTGACCTTTGGGTTGAGTCGCATGTACGAAGCATTTTCAGCAGAATTGCCTCAAACGCTTCGGGTCTTCAAAGATAGGGCGAACGCTGAGTTATGGCTGCAAGAGGCAGATGCATCCTGAACTGTCAATATTGGAATAATGAGTAGTTCCTCGAATTTCCCTTAAATCAGCATTAATCCGATGGCTTGTGTGGGATAGGTTTCAGTATTTTGCTGCAACTGCTGCCAGGCGCTTGGCGAATGCATTTACCGATTTGTAGCGGCTGCGCGGTTTCTTCTCCAGTGCTTTACGAATGACAGCTTCAATTTTCGGATGAACGTTTGCCATTTTGGGAGGGGGTTGATTCAGGTGTTTATCCAAGAGCGAAGTGAGATCGCCGTCTTCAGAGTCGAACGGAAGTTGGCCGACCAGTAATTCATAAAGCACGATGCCAAGTGCGTAGATATCCGATCTGGGATTTGGTTCCTTACCACGAATTTGTTCGGGACTCATATACGCTGGTGTGCCCATGAAGACGCCATCCGACTCATCGTGCAGCGCTCGCGCTATGCTAGCCAACCCGAAATCCGTAATGATGGGCCGCAAATCCGGTGGGACGGGGATGGGTGGACCAGGATCAATCGGAATGACCTTGCTTTCCAGCATGATATTGGCAGGTTTTATGTCCATGTGAACGAAACCAGATTCGTGCGCGTAGTCGAGTGCAGATGCAAGGGTCCACATGAGGTCCACAATCACGTGCAGTGGTAGCAAATAGCCTTGTTGATTTAAGCCGCGCATGTAGTCTTCTAGGGAGATTCCTTCCAGAAATTCCATGATGAAGTAAGGGCGCCCATCGGCGACATTGCAATCGAGACAGTGGGCGATATTGGGGTGGGACATGGCGATTAGTGCTTCCGTATCGGTCCGGAAGCGAGCCATGAATTGAGGGTCCTCGCGCATCCTGGCATGCATTATTTTTACTACAACGCGGCGCAAATGTATCTTATGCCACCCGAGGTACAGCTCACCCATACCGCTTTCTGCTAAGAATTTTTCAATTTTGACGTCAGCGACTTCACGCCCGATCCATTCTTTCATGGGACATTCCGCTCCAATCGATCTTGCATTGCATTTGGCGGATGGTTTTTAGTGAATGTGGTAATGCGTCGTGCAAAGGATTTGATCGTTTAGACGTAGATATGGTTTTCGATCTTACTGGCACTTTATTATCCCCAGGGCAGTGGTGCGACTGCTTATTCCAAACCGATCCACTGCACTGCCTGATCGAAATCGCGGAAGACCTCCGTCTGCCCTAGCCCGTGTTGGCGATAGACCTGGAACATGCGGGAGAAGCCATACGCTGTGTCACTCGGCACGACGAAAGCTCTGCGGCTTTGGGCGGAGAACATGCCAGAAGAAGTGATGGTTCGAATCCCTGCTGCGGATTTCTTTAGTTCTCCAATTTGCCTGCGGTCAATGAGATGCGAATAATCAGGTTTAAATTCCGGACCTTTTCTCAATTTTACCTGGATGTTGATCATTTCTTTGTCTATCATCCTGCCTTCGATTATCGTGAAAACAGTATTATGATCGATTCGGTAATTCGCGGGCATGCTCGTACTCTCCCAGGCTGACAGACGGCTTTACGGATCAATTCTCGTGACATGAGTGTGTGTACCTGACCCATCTTACATGATAGATTGGTTCTTGCGCAATTGCCCGAAAAACGATGTGCTTATCTATGCAATTATCAAGGTTGTTTGAGTGCCATTTCTGATGAACGGTGTGTTTGTTGCGGTAATTGTATATATGCGGATCAGGGATATGAGCGCACACTCAATTCATCCTGCAGGATTTTGTAAAATTGCTGCCTGGTATGCCGTTCGATCCAGGGTTTATGGCCGCAGCGTTCCATAGGAATAAAGCGAAAATCGGAGAGCACGTTTTCGAGTGGCTCACGGACGCCTTCGGCTGGGTGTGGATCGTGATTGCCATGAATGGCGACGACCGGGCATTGGATGCGAGCGGCTGAGGCCAGGAGTTTCCCACTGCGCCGTAGTTCGGCAGCTTGCGGCCATATGCTTTGATACACATCGACCTGGTAATCCAGGATTTCTGATTCAGCAGGTAAAGGATCGTAGGCGTCGGCCTTCGAAAACAACTGCCCCGCGCGAACGAAGGCTTGTTTCGTACCTCGTTTTTGGGATGAGATGGTGTCCAGGAGATCGCTCAACTCCTTGCGTTCCTCGGCTGAAAGGCGTTCGAGTCGTCTCGCATGCATGTTGGTGATGAATTTGTCTTCAAAGCTGCCGCTACCGATGAGGATCAATTTCGCCACGTCTTGTGGATGGGTTGCTGTATAGAGTGCGGCGAGCCACGCGCCCCAGGAAAAACCGATCAACGTCATGGGAAGGTCGCCGTGAATCTCGATCACCGATTTTAATTCTGCGATTTGGGCAGGAATTGTTAGTGCGTTCTGAAACGGTTCCAGCACTCCCCATTTTATAGAGAGTTCCCGGGCCACCGGCGCCATCTCGCCCGGCGCGCCCGGACCTCCATGGATGAGTGCAATATGGTATGGTTTGGGGCCGTGAATGCGAAGATCCTTCATGGGGAATACCGATTCGAGTGATATTGATATCTCATTATATCGCCCTCGAATGAAGTGGAACCCCTGAAGATTTCAGATCTAATAATTCTTTTTCATGTCATCAGGCATGATTTCCGAGGGGATGCGAGTGACCACCTGGCGGAATACGTATCTGAAAGTGGTTGAGGAGGGTGGTATCGCTGGATATTCGTCAGGCTTCTGCTGCCTCTTCAGTTTCATTATCAGGAATTAGGTTCGCTGTGTCGATGCGGCTCTCGTTGAAATACATAAACAACCACGGGTAGCGGATAAGTGCTTTATCGAGCCACTTGCGTGCGGTGCGGTACTTCTTTTGATAAACCTTCTCGCTGATCTTCAAGAGCCAACCCATAACGTCGTTCATCTCTTGAATCTGACGCTGGGCGTTGAGAAATTGCACGGTTGTACGATCGAGGTATTTTTCTGTTTCTTTGAGTTTTAAGAACCAGTCTGTCGTCGTAAATCGGTCCGCACGCGCATCGTTATTCGGTTCCAATATCGGGTGCCATTTACGTTTCTCTTCACTCATTTGCCCTCCTCCTGATACCGCATATTCAATAGCAAACAAGTCCCCCGAGCTGAATAATTGATTTTTCAGATTGCACTATGTTCGCCTTAAGATTCCTTGGCATGAATCAAGATGTGTAAGTCATAGAATACCACGGAAAAGGTCCAATTCCAATAGATTCGGCGTGGTTGTCTTACAATTCGAGTGTATAAGGTGTGAAATCATTTTTCAATGGGTATATCGTGTCATCTATCGTTGAGAATCCACGCCGGTCGATCGCGGGATTACAAACACGCCCATCCATACTTGTTGGGGAAAGATCATCCTGCCAAGGGTTGCTCAAGTTGGTGTTGCAGCTAGAATTGGCGGTAAACAACGACCATTGGAGGCGATGACGGGAAGATGAAATCCAGGGGTTCAGGCAAACTTATGACCAATCGACGCTGGCGTCGCCTGCGGCAGCTCATCCAGGTATTGAGCCTGGGTCTATATTTGTTTCTCTTCTTCGCCGCGCTGCCGGAACGTCCTGCATATTCTCATGCTGACTTGATCTTTCGCCTTGATCCGTTGGCAGCCGCGGGAGCCATGTTGGCTTCCCGAACCTGGATTCCTAAGCTGGCCCTCGCTTTTTTAACGATCGGACTGACACTCCTGCTGGGGCGTGTCTGGTGCGGGTGGCTGTGTCCGTTGGGTACGCTTCTGGAATGGTTTCGAATCCGATCACCGAGGAAACGGGGACAACAACCATCTGCGGATTGGCGCCGCGTGGGACGGTTCTTGCTCTTGGTGATGCTGGTCGCGGCCATCCTGGGTAACCTTTCTTTGTTAATCCTGGATCCGCTTGCCCTGCTTACGCGATCCATGTCAACTGTTGTCGTGCCGGCGCTGGATAAAGGCATCAGCACACTAGAGCAAACAATGTATCAAACCCCTGCATTGAGGCCGGTTGTCAACACATTGGAACAGCTACTGCGGGGGAAGATCTTGCCCTACGAACCGCAGGTTTATACTTCGAGCCTTCTCATCGCGGTGATCTTCTTCGGCATTTTTGCATTGAACGTGTTTGCCGAACGATTCTGGTGTCGCTACCTCTGTCCATTGGGCGCGTTGTTGGGCTTTCTTTCCAAAGTGTCGATCTTTCGTCCGTTTATCGGTGAGTCCTGCAAAGCTTGTGCCCGTTGCACGCGGACCTGTCAATTGGATGCCATACGTAATGAACCGAGGTATGAGATCGTACCGGCGGAGTGTACGTTGTGTTTGGATTGCTTCGTTACTTGCCCGGAGAATGACATCCGACTCCGGCCAAGCATAGGTGTAGATATTCTGCGCCCGCACGATCCATCGCGCCGGGAAGCCTTGATGGCCATGTTGACCGGAGTGATCGGAGTCGCGGTTATCAAATCTGGAATCCGAAGTACACAACGCCATCCATTTCTGCTTCGACCACCGGGTGTTGGTGCAGAGGATGGATTTCTCGCCCGCTGTCTGCGCTGCAGCCAATGTATCCGTGTGTGCCCAACTTCGGCTCTACACCCTGTGCTCGTTGAGGCAGGTGCCGAAGGTTTGTGGACGCCGCGTTTGGTACCGCGTCTTGGATACTGCAACTACGGCTGTAACGCCTGCGGCCAATCCTGTCCCTCGGGCGCCATTCCGGCACTTGATCTTGAAGATAAACGCCAGGCAGTGATCGGAGTCGCGCAGATTGACAGGAATCGCTGCCTGCCTTGGTCGAAGGGGATTCCTTGTATTGTGTGTGAAGAAGTTTGCCCTATTCCAGATAAAGCCGTGAGGCTGGAGGAAGCCACGGTTATCGACTCGTCCGGTGAAGCGGTTACGGTACTCAGACCCTATGTCCTGGAACATCTCTGCATCGGATGTGGGGTTTGCGAATACAAGTGTCCTGCCCAGGGAGAAGCCGCAATTCGCGTGCATTGCCTGACTTAAAGCCAAGGTATAGTTGTCCCTGAAAAGTTTAATAGGATCAGTATTGAAGGGAATCTCTAGGTTTCCATTTTGAGCGGTTGACACTGCGGGCAGATGAAGCTGCTTGTGCTGCCCGTTTTTATCTTGATGATCTCCGTTTTACACTCCGGACAAGGCTGTCCTTCCTTGTAACCGACAAGGATGTTGTCCATTGTGAATCCCCCTTTTTCTCCATACAGGTTCAATTCGTAGAAAGCGCCGCCTTTGTCGATGCTGGGCTGAAGACCGGAGTGGATAGCTTCCACCAGATTTTCAATATCCGCTTCGGACAAGGTGTTCAACGTGCGCAGTGGATGGAGCCGGGCGAGGAAGAGGATGTCGTGAACATAGGCATTGCCGATTCCCGCAATCGAACTTTGGTCGAGGAGAAAGGATTTCACTCTCGCTCTACGGCCGGCGATGATTTGCCGGATATCATCCGCGGTTAAATCGATCGCTTGTGGGCCCAGTTTGGCGGTCATTTTGTGCTCGTGGAGTTTATCGATCGAGGCATAGTGGACGTAGCCGAACCACCAGAAGTTGATCGTCAGGCAGGTGTCGTCCTCGAAGCGAAAGATCAACCTGCGATTCTCGGGAGTGTCGTCGCACGCTGCAAGCAGGATTTCACCACCCATACCAAGGTTGAGCAGCAACCATCCCTTGTCGGTGTCGATGAAGATCCATTTACCGCGACTGGTGACGTCACGTATAGTCGCCCCAGTCAAGGCCATGATGAATTCTTCTTCGGGTATGTTCAACGACTTGGGTTGAAGCACTTCGATGTGTTGGATGGTCTTGTCGATCAATGTGGTTTGCATTTCCTTCGCTCGTGAGACTATTTCCGGCAGTTCAGGCACATTCCACTCCTAACTCTACTCACACGATTGAGTGTGTTGACCGTCACTCATCATAGGATAGCAATTTAAATTGTCAAGGATTCAATCGTGGATGCTTTTGATGTGATTATGAAACTCTGGAGCAGGTTTTGGCGTATAGCATGTAGAACAATGGCTCATTCGAATTTCCTAACGTGGATAGTGTTAGCATCGGATCGTTTGAGGTGTTCGCTGGTTATGGAATTTGCGTTGAAAATTGACGCACCGGATTTGAATATCATGACGTCGAAAAGGTTCAAATTCCGGGATCATGTTGATGTATATTTCCATTAGGGAGTGTATCATGGCAATGTTAGAATTCCGGTCTGATAATTTCCATCATCTTCAGCGCTTCAAGAATGTGGTTTCGAACTAATATATACTTCACGGATGAGATAGGAGGAAGAAAATGCGGGATAAAGGTCAACTCTGGCTAGGTGGTGTGCTGATCTTCTTGGGTCTGCTCGTATTATTGGACAATATCTTTGTCAATATTAATTTTGGCTCTCTCTTCTGGCCTTTGGTATTTATACTCGTTGGCGTATTGATTATCGTACGTCCTCGCATGGTCAGTCCTGAGACGGAAGTCGGTGTCCGATTATTTGGTGATGTTCGTCACATGGGAGAATGGGACGTACAGGATTCCGAGTATTGGTCTTTCATCGGTGACGTCAAGATGGATATGCGGGAGGCGAATGTGCCTGTTGGAGAAACCGTCGTGAAAATGTATGGTTTCATCGCAGATCTCAAGATCCGCATTCCAGATGATGTGGCGGTTTTTGTCGATAACGTTGGCTTAATTACGGAATCCAGGTTGTTTGGCAAACGCATGGGCGGATTTCTCACGCCGATTAACTGGAAGAGTGAGGATTACGATGCGGCAAAGAAGAAAATAATCATTGAAATGGTCAATTTCATCGGGGGTGTGACGGTACTCCGTGGTTGATTTGGCATAATAACCATTCATCGACTACGCAACGGGGATATGCCCAAAGGTAAATATTCCCCTCACGTAGTTGTAAGGTGAATCATGAATAGACCTTATAATTATCAAGATCACAAATTGACCAACAATTGTGGGAATCTTCAATACTGTTCGATGGATAGGACAGGACATCCTGGAGGAGAAAACCATGACGGACCAGAATTTTGATGAAAAAGAAATCCAGAAGCGGGAAGAGAAGGGAGTGGATGAGAAAGATCGTCAGGATGCCGTTAGCTCGCTTTCATTCGCCGCGTTCTTGATTTGGGCCGGTGTGGTGCTGCTGTTAAACAACACAGGAAAGTTGCAAATATTGACGGACTTTATCGCCGATCTCAATCTGCCGAGAACCGATCTACTTTTCGATATACCCTTTATTAATACCGCAGGATGGCAAGTATTCTTTCTCGGTGCGGGGCTAATTGTCCTGATCGAGATTGTCGTTCGTATGCTTGTGCCGATGTATCGCAGACCAATCGTTGGCAGCATCATATGGGCTGCGATATTGTTTGGCCTCGCCCTGGGCACATGGAAGATTATTTTACCGTTAGCGATCGTTGTTGCCGGTTTAGCGATTCTGTTACGTGGTTTATTCCGGTAAGGACATAACGCATACGCAAACGGATGGCGAAACAGGCAGGTAAAAGGCGAAGTCCATTGATATTCTCGATTTGAGATCAAGGGATTTGGCCATTCTGTCGAGGGATGTACTGCGCGTTCTTATGGGGCCGAAGGTGTTTCGGGAATATTTCTTTGATCATCATAAAGGAACGCAATAAATGAATCGAGATGATCAGCGGCGCAAGATGGTTCCGGAGCCGCTGAACTACGTTTCACCTCATGTTGCTACATTCGGTTTTATAATCGAGGGACTTTCCTTTAAGGATGGCGCATAAAAGGCGGCGGTAATTGATTAAGGAAACGTTAACGATGTTGTGGCATACTTAAGCAACGTAAAATTCACCTTCGTGCCAGAAGCCTAACCATACGTATTTATTAAGTTCTGTGGGCTGTTGCGCTTGTATCTCACCGAACGATGGTTACAGTTGCATATGAGGGTTTTAAGAGGTGAATGATCCATGTGAGAGGAGGAGTTCAAATCAACAAATTGGAATCCAAAACTTCGAATTTGGGTGTTAGTCGTGAAGGAAACACCTTCATGGAAGATACGGAAGCGGTCGAACTTCTCATTGATCTCGGGGTTGAAAAGGGGTATGTCAATCTCGATGATATTCTTGCTGCAATCCCTCAAGCGGAAGAGAATGTCGATCTGTTGGACGAGTTGTTTAACGCGCTCCTTACTGCTGGTATTACGTATTCAAACAATGGCTACATCGCCGAAAAGCAGGAGGGAGCTGAATCAACTCCTGCAAAGCCGGTGGAAATTGCTCAGGATGATGATCCGGAAGACGAGTATCAAAACCAGCGAACCATCGACGCTGCCGATGCAGGGGATAGCATCGGCACATACCTCAGTCAGGCGGCACGCGTTCCCCTGCTTACGCGCGATGAGGAGGTCGTTCTCTCCATGCGAATCGAGCGGGGTCGCGATGCAAGCCGCAAACTTGCCAAAGCCAATGGCTCGGCAAAGAAGCGCGCCGATTTAATCCACCTGATCGAGGATGGCGTGGCCGCGCGGGAGCATTTGATTCTTGCTAATGTGCGCCTCGTGTTCAGTGTGGCCAAGAAATACTGCGGACGGGGTATGCCGCTGATGGATCTGGTGCAAGAGGGTCATATCGGGTTGATGCGCGCGGCGAAGAAATTCGATTACAAACGCGGCTATAAATTTTCCACCTATGCGACCTGGTGGATACGTCAGGCGATTACCCGATCCGTGGCGGATCAAGGCCGGACGATTCGACTGCCTGTACACATGGGAGAGCGGATCAGCAAGATGTACCGCGTGCGGCACAGTTTAATTCAATCTCTGGGACGCCTCCCGCGCATCGATGAACTGGCGGAGGCACTGCAGGATAAACCGGAGAACGTGGCCAAAATGCTGCGGTTCTCCAAACACACCTTGTCCCTCGAACTTCCCGTTGGTGAAGAAGATGATGCTGTACTGGGTGATTTCATCGAAGATCAAGAAGCGCCGCCGCCGGAGGATAAGACCGGGCAGGTGCTGCTAAAAGAGCGCATGAAGGATCTTCTGGATACATTACCACCGCGCGAAGTACGGGTTCTGCAGCTGCGTTTTGGCTTGTACGGAACGCGTCAACATACGCTGAATGAAGTTGGGCAGAAGATGGGAATTACCCGCGAGCGTGTGCGTCAGATTCAAGCGCAGGCGATTCGTCGTTTGCGTAAAAATTCACTGCGCCGAGAATGGGTAGATTACGTTCGCGTGTAGCGCGTATATCCGTTATTTGAGTTTCTGAGGATCAATTTTCGGGGCTGCTCCAAAAGGGCAGTCCCTGTTTTCTTTATAATCAAATAGGTTCCCCCTCTTTCATGAGACGTTCCTCAATTGTGATGTAATGCAAGCCGTTCCATACCGCCGGATTCATCTGTGGATGCCAGTTTTCGCCTCTATCTTGTGAAGCTATCTGTAGGGGTAACCCCCTGTGGTTGCCCTGTCTTTGGGCGGTCACAGGGGACCACCCCTACAAATTAAGTTGTTAAATGGAGGTTTATTGTGCTTGCCAAAGTTGCCTTACAGATAGATCAACCCAACAGCCGGGCAGTGGCCCAGCACTCTTCCTCGCACAGCACGGCGAGTTTTTCCCCCGCCAGCGTGTTCAGCGCTGTTTGGGTTTGCTTCAGTCGCCAGCGGAACAGACGGCCGATGTTCTTCGCGGTTGAGACGCCAACCGAGTCGAGATAGCGACGCGTGAGTTCGGTGCGCGCTGCTGCGAGAGTGATATGCCTGGCTCGTGCCGCTACGTTTGAGAACCAGCGATCGAATAACTCATAGATAAAGGCGTAGCGCCAGGCACCGGCCTTGGCGATGCCGACGGGAACGATCCATAGGCCGCGCTGGAGATCGCTGAGTGCTTTGTTGAAGCGTGATTTCGATTGGCTGGCACTGAGATGGGAAAGTCTGCGAAGTTGAATGGTGTGCTGGGGACCGTTCTTCAAGAGCGCCTCCGCCACACGAAGTGACTCATAGGTCAGATGCCCGTCTTCGTAGGCCAAACGATAGTCGTCCACTTCCCCGACACGATCGGATAGAGCATAAAAATACGGGATCACATCCAGGCTGACGATCGTGGCTTTGCCGCGCAGCAGCTTTCCGTAATACCACTTGCGTTTATTCAACATCTCGTCTTTCCATCCCCAGGTGATGTGTCCAGGATCGTCGTGTTCGCTGGCTACGGGGCGGTCGCCTGCCGCCGCGGTCCATAAATTGGGAAGGTCGACAGATTGTATCGGCCATAGTGTCACGAATCCGCGCGCTTCGACGAATGCAACGGCATCGTTGAGATTTTGAAGTCGAGTACCCGGCGCGAGACGGAAAGTTTTTCTGCGATAAGCCTGCAGTAAGTCGTTTGGGATGTGAGCCGCCATTTCTCTATTCTAACCGTTTGCTACTCAAGGGGGTATCGAGGGTACTGATACATCCTTCCCTTGATCGTGGTGTTGTACGCGCTTAGAATGGGAGATATAGTGAGCGTGATATTGTGACAGAAGATACGTCGAAACGATGGCTGCTGCGATCAAAAATCCATAAAGCGACGGTGACCGATGCCGATCTGGATTACGTGGGCAGCATTACGATTCCCACGGATTTGACTGAGCGTGTGGGTATCTGGCCGGGTGAAAAGGTCTTGGTCGTCAGCAATCACACGGGTGTGCGTTTGGAAACTTACGTCATTCCCGGTCCTTCGGGTTCGGGTCGGATTTGTATGAATGGCGCCGCGGCACATCTGATCAAACCCGGTGAGGAAATCATCATCATGGGTTTTTCGCTGGTATCAGAGCCGATCGACCCACGGATCATCCTCCTGGATGCCGAGAATCGCTACGTGCGAGATTTGTAATTCGAGTCCAAGTCGTAGTATGGGGAAAATGATCCGAGGCGAATACTTTTCCATTTTTAAAACCTTACATAATCCTTCGATTGCTCGAATCGTTAGCCGTTTTATATTCTGCGCGGTGTTTCAGCGCGATAGGGTTCCAGGAGACGTCGCTGTTTGTAGAACTGTCTTGCCCGGGTAATCTTCGCTTGCTTCGAGGAATGGTTGATAAAACGAATTGGCATGAAAAGGGTTTCTTGCTTTCGCGTTCTTGCCGCGCTATGATGGATCCAACGTGGATGAAGCAGAACTGATCCAATACGCCCAACAGGGCGACTTGGATGCCTTTAACCGTTTGATTCAAAACTATGAGCATCAGGTTTTTAATCTTGCCTGGCGCATAATGGGGGATTCGGATTCGGCGGCGGATGCCACGCAGGAAGCCTTCATTTCCGCTTATCGTGCCATCGGACGTTTTCGGGGTGGTTCCTTTCGATCGTGGATGTTACGCATTGTGACCAACTCTTGCTACGATGAAATGCGCTGGCGAAAGCGTCGTCCTGCTGGTTCACTCGAGGCATTGTTTGATGATCTGGGTATGCCTGAGCCAGAAAATCCGGGAGATCTGATCCACAAACCGGAAGCGCCTGAAGCGGCGATGGAGCGCGCTGAATTGTCACGTGCCATCCAGGATTGTCTCAATCGATTGCCGGATGATTTTCGTGTGGTCGCCGTATTGGTAGATGTCCAGGGGTACGAATATCAGGAAGTCGCACAGGCTATCGGAAAACCGCTCGGCACTGTAAAAAGCCGGTTGGCGAGGGCACGGGCACGCCTGCGGGAGTGTCTGCAGCGCTATCGGGAACTTCTGCCGTCGACTTTCCGTCTAGAAGATGAGTCGTCATGAACGAGATGCAAGTACGTAAACTATCGCAGCGAGATCTCGAGAGGCTATCTGCCTATTTGGACGGTGAGCTGAACACGAAACAGACCGCCCAGATCGAAGCGCGCCTCGACCGGGAACCCCTGCTGCGCGATGCGCTGGAAGAATTGCGGCAGACCGCCCGATTACTGCGTTCGATGCCGCAGGTAACACCGCCGCGGCATTTTACCCTCACCCCTGAAATGCTTAAAAGCCATAAAAGTCGGTATGCCTATCCCGCTTTGAAATTGGCAAGTGCTTTGGTGGCGGCCGCGTTTGTCTTTGTGATCGGGATTGACATTTTTGGCGCAGCGAAAGGATCAGATGAGTTCGCGGTCAATTTTACCCAACGCTCCATCGCCGAAGCGCCGGCCATGGAAGTTGATGTAGACGAAGCAGAGGACATGGTTGCTGCTGAAGGGGAGATCGAAGAAGTGGTAGGAGAAGCTGCCGAACCGCTTGCGGAGTCGGCTGCCGAAGCTTACGAGGAAGATTTTGCGATGGAGGAGGGGGGTGTAGAACACACACAACCCCCCGAATCTGAAATCCCGGCGGAAGAAATGGAGGAACCACAAGAAATCGCTCCGGAAGAACCGACAACTATCGGTAAGAATGTAGAGGGGGGGGATAATGAAGATGAGACGAGGGCGGACGAAGGGCCGTGGGATGGTTCTGTTGGCGTGGATGCAGCGCCGACGATGGCGACCACTATTGAGGACGAAGTGGGGGCAGATGATGGTGAAAAGCAGGATAATAAATGGTCGTTCGGCCAGGTTGAGCCGATCAGCCTCCTGGAAATCGGGCTGGCGATTTTGTGTATCATTCTTATCAGTGCAACGTTATTGGTGCGTGTTTCCTCTCGGTGAATGATATTTCCACGATCCGCTACTGCGTGTGCTGTGGTGCGCAGATGCAATTGCAGAAACGATTCGGTCAGAATCGTCCGGTTTGCACTGCTTGCGGATATATCCATTTCATCGACCCGAAGGTGGCCGCTGCCGTTCTTATCAACCGCGGTGGGGAAGTGTTACTCGTGCAGCGCTTGAACAAACCACAGCAGGGGAAATGGTCATTACCGGCAGGTTTTATCGACGCTGGTGAAGACCCCAAAGCGGCCGCAGTCCGTGAGGTGTTCGAAGAGACGGGGTTGCAGATTCGTGTCACAGAATTGCTTGATGTGATCACCGGAGGCGACCATCCGGGTGGTGCCGACATTATCATTTTGTATCGCGGAGAAGTTGAAGGGGGCCGATTAACTGCCGGTGATGATGCGGATGCGGCTGCGTTCTTTCGCGGCGATGCCTTACCCGTGCTGGCTTTTGATTCAACACAGCGAGTGATTGAAGATTGGCATTGCAAGTCTTGATGGCGGGATTGATTTCATCCGGCATGTATTGAAGGGGGATCGATTCTCCAACCGTGTTGAGCTTAGCGTTTTCATATAAGCATTTAAAAAGGAATGGAAGAAGAACGGTATAATTTGGTTTTGGTGATCGACTGGTCGTAAACCGTGTGTGCGGCGTATGGCAGCAAGGGATGATATGCAAATCGATGTTTTCACGTTGTTTCCTGAGGTGATGCAGCCTTATCTACGTTCGAGCGTCTTGGGTAAGGCTAGGGAAAGCGAATTAATTTCCGTTTGCGTACACAACATCCGCGATTTTACCCATGATCGTCACCACACGACCGATGACGAGCCTTATGGCGGCGGTGGGGGCATGGTGATGAAACCCGAGCCGGTCTTCGAGGCGGTTGAAACCGTTCTGGGTGATGACCTGGGTACAACACCGGTGATCTTGCTGACACCTCAAGGAAGGGTGTTCGATCAAACCCTGGCGCACGAACTCGCAAGCCAATCTAAATTAGCATTGATCTGTGGTCGTTATGAAGGTGTGGATGAAAGAATCCGCAGCCATCTCGCCACGGATGAAATATCCGTCGGCGATTACGTGCTGACGGGAGGAGAATTGCCGGCATTGATGGTGATCGATGCTGTCGCGCGGTTGATCCCTGGCGTGCTGGGGGATCATCTTGCAGCGGACCAGGACTCACACGCCAATGGATTATTGGAGCATCCGCACTACACACGCCCGGCGAATTTCCGGGGGATGAAGGTTCCGGATGTGCTCCTCTCCGGCGATCATGCCCGTATTGCAGCATGGCGGCGGAAGACATCATTAAAACGAACGGCAGAGCGACGACCGGATTTATTAAATCAAGCGACGCTATCCGATGATGAGCTTCAATTCTTAAACCAGGGGGATGAAAATGAGGAAGAAAGGTGAACTTATACACAGAAAACCGGAGGATTATGTGGAGCGAAGCACTGCGACGCGCAACACTGCCTGCATCATTGTACTGACCCTCGTCGTGATCATACTTGGCGCTTGCCGGCCACCTGACGAGGTCGATTTACCGTTAACAATCGATGGCTCGGAAACCGCGACATCAATATTCGAACCAACGCCGGAACCGCCGCCTGCAAAAACCCTATTCGTCTGTCTGAAGCGAGAACCCGATTCCCTCTATATCTATAACAAACTGTATTTCGGTGGTGTATCTGGCGGTGAGGCGAACGCTGTTCTCCAGGCGGTGTACGATGGACCGATCGATGTCGTTGACTATCAGGCCGAAGCGGTCATCCTGGACGGCCTGCCCAATCTGGCCCGGGGTGAGGATGCCCGTTTGGAAGAAGTAGCTGTACATGGCGGAGAGCAGTTTTACAATCCAAATACGCTCCAGCCTGAGATCCTCACCTATGGCAAAGAATATCTTCCCTCCGGCTGTGAGGGTTCGGGATGCCTGCTCACATACGAGGGTGGTGAGGTCTTCATGCCCCGCATGGTCGTGGAATTTCACCTGCTGCCCGGTTTGACCTGGTCGGATGGCTCGCCATTGACTGCGCAAGATTCGGTCTTCTCCTATGAACTAGACCGCCAGACCGAGTTCACGTATAAGTACATGGTGGATCGAACCGATACATATGAAGCCTTGGACGACGGTTTGAGTGTGCGTTGGACGGGGATTCCCGGTTTCATCGATTCGGAATACAAAACGAATTTTTGGCATCCTTTACCAAAGCACGTCCTCGAGAACTTCACGCCCGACGAGCTGCTAACGGCAGAGGAGTCCAACCGTTTGATTGTGGGATGGGGAGCCTATCAAATTGAATCCTGGTCTGACGGTCAGCAGATCGTATTAACGCCCAACCCCAATTATTTCCGTGCGTCCGAGGGACTTCCGAAGTTCGACCGCTTGATCTATCGGTTTCTGGGTAATGATGGGGATGTCGCCATTCAGCAGCTGCTTACCGGCGAATGTGATATTCTCGATGAATCGTTGATTCCGGACGATGCATTCACGATGCTCATGGATTTAGAAGAATCTGGTGAGCTGTCGATCATAACGGGTTCCGGATTATTTCTCTATCGAATGGATTTCAATCTTTCTCCTGTAGGGCAGGAATTTGATAAGGACCTTTTTGCCGATGTGCATACACGGCAGGCGATTGCAGGCTGCATTGATCGGGAGAGCATCGCAGAGGATATCTATTCTGGGCTAGCTTCCATCTCGAATTCATACATCTCACCCGAGCACCCCGCGTATGCAAGCGACCTGGAATTTACCGTCTATGATGTCGAAGCCGCGCAGGCGATGCTCGAAGCGGTGGGTTGGGTGGATACAGATGGCCTGGCCGACACCGCCAGAGTCGCACAAGGTGTGCCGGGCGTCACTTTCGGAACCCCACTCTCTTTCAGCTACAAAACGGTCGCTGGAAGTATGCAAGAAGCGTTGGCGGAGCAAATTCAGGCGGATCTCTCCGAATGTGGGATCGAGATGACCATCGAGTATTCAGAAGCATCCACGTTTACATCCTTGTGGCCTGATGGACCTATCTTCGGTCGTGGATTCCAGACCGTTGGATGGGCGTGGCCGGCTTGGTGGACGCCATTGTGTGAGATGTTCGCTGGGCGTGAAATCCCTTCGGATACCTATTCTTTAGGCAGTAATGCTAGTGGATATAGTAATGCGCAGTTCAACGCGGCCTGTGATACGATCTTATTAGGCGCGCCGGAAACGCAAACCTATCTGGATGCGGTTTTGCTTTCTCAGGAGGTATTTGCCCAAGAATTGCCCGCCATTCCACTTTTCCTGCCGCCGCGTGTCATGGCAGCAAATCCTGATGTCTGTGGACTGGATATCGT
>Ga0307439_1001023_pt1 | contig 18325 bp, 16 predicted proteins | sample SalMarWE160490MG_FD_202142 | JGI IMG/M metagenome (GOLD analysis project Ga0307439, IMG submission 202142) | Salt marsh sediment microbial communities from the Plum Island Ecosystem LTER, Massachusetts, United States - WE1604-90 | ecosystem: Environmental > Aquatic > Marine > Intertidal zone >... | reverse complement strand
CGACATGGCGCGTGTGCTCTGCCGTGGCGGTCGCCTGCTCATCGTGCACGACCTCGGCCGGGCGCAGGTCAATACCATCCATCGGGGCATACCGAACCGCTTCGTCAAGGACGATCTGCTCCCCAGCGGGGCCGAGCTGGCCGAGATGCTGGCGCGGCGTGGTTTTGAGGTCCTTCAAGTCAAAGACAGCGCGAACCGCTATGCCGTGCATGCACAAATTCCAGAATGCAGCTAGCAAGCCGCACTCATATCCCACAGGTTGGGTTGAGGGTCACCGAAACCCCGCACCTCTCCCGCGACGTATCCGAATTCAAGAATTTGAGAAGAATGAACCATCGAAAGTTAGCTGGTGTCATTTGTACTTATTCATTATCATTGTTCAGGTTAATGAGATTTATGGTGGGAGGCGAAAGAGAATGAATTTCACATCGCGGTCTTGCAGGCTCCATTCCGCTAGGGTAGGTGAGTATAAGAAATTAATTCTCCTGAGCGATACGATCGCGCTACTCTTTCTTGGAGGGGTCGTTGGCTGCGCGCCGATTCAAAGCGGGCGGGAGCAGGAGGCCTTGAATACGGCAGCTTCACTTGCACGCACAGAAACTGCAACTGCCGCCAAGATTATTAGCGCTCAGCTCACAGATACTCCTACAGTAACCATCACCTTTACACCACCGCCGTCGGATACTCCAACGAGTACGCATTCCCCAACGCCGGAAGCTGGTGCGACGATGGTTTCGGAAAAAGACAGCATGACGATGGTCTACGTTCCAGCGGGACCATTCCTGATGGGAAGTTCCGAAGAGGAAATTGATATTGTCTCGGAATATTGTACCGAGAAACAAGAAGAAAATAACTCGCCCTATACTGACACGCGCCATGATCCATGCCAAATATCGAATTATGACGACGAGCGCCCTCAACTCGAGGTATACCTGGATGCGTTTTGGATCGATCAAACAGAGGTTACCAATGCCCAGTATAAACAATGCGTAACCGAAGGGCAATGCCTGTCTCCAACGAGAGACTGCCAACCAATCAATCCAACCTATCTGGATTCGGATATGGGGAACTATCCCGTTGTGTGTGTGGATTGGTCTGGCGCGCAGGCGTATTGCGAGTGGGCAGGTCGTCGCCTGCCAACGAATGCCGAGTGGGAGAAGGCAGCACGCGGGACCGATGGAAGGATTTATCCATGGGGCAACGATACTCCGAGATGCTATTTAGCCAATACGCAAGCTTGTGTCGCCATGGCGGATGAAGTTGGTCTCAGGCTTGAAGGCGCCAGTCCGTACGGCGCGTTGGACATGCTGGGCAATGTCTCGGAATGGGTGGCCGATTGGTATGATAAGGATTATTACACCTATTCACCGAAGGATAATCCCCCAGGGCCAATATCATGGAACACTGGCATTGAGTCGCAGGATTGGGAGGTCCGTGTTGTCCGGGGCGGTTCATATCGTATCAGATCCTGGTTGACGCGAGCAGCCGAGAGGCAATATCGCGGTATGGGGATAATAATGTATGGCAGTATTGGATTCCGCTGTGTATTGCCAACAACGCCGGAGGAAAATTGATCTGTAAAGGGAAAAACCGATATCCATTTCAGGATGCGGAGGAATTCATTCGAACGGGTGCACATTTTCAGCCAGGACAGCCGGGCACGGGAGAAGCGCAGGCCGATCAGGGCGCCAATAAACCCGAAGACGAAGAGCTAAGCGACCAATCCCCAATCCATGGGTTATACCTCCGTTTCTTCCGTTGAAGTCTTCGTTGCCTGCTTCTGTTCCCAGATGCGGTGCGAAATCGCTTGCGCCCCTATCAACATTCCCAGGATTGTAAGGATTCCTACGGACAACATAACGTAATCACCCCTACCACGATGTGATGAATACAAACCCATCAACACGCCTGCCCCCGACAAAGGCACAATGACGCGCCGGACCACTTGCAGATAGATCTTTCCTGCTTTTGACCGCGGCGTCATCTGCTCACGCAGGATCACCGCAGAGATCCTTGAATCGATGTAGGGCAGGAACCACGCCAATGCATACAACGCCAGCAGCAGCAGAACCCATCCTGTCGAAATCGGGGATACCCAATCAATCATGCGTAATCCGCTTGCAAACAATAACAACAGCCAGGCATTGAAACTGATCTCACGTCCCCACAGGAAGCGAGTTCTTGCTGTGAGAACCATGCCGCATGTTCCCAGGAATGTCAGCGAGATGGCTGTGACAACCGAGGTGGTTGTTGGGCCCGGGGGAAAGATCGCTTCCAGCAACCCTATTCCACCCAGGACGAAAAGGGAAAGTGCGAGAATTTTCCATAGGGGCATCTTCCTGGCCGGGATTTTCATCGATTGTCCACCTCGTTTGGGTTGTACTCTGTGCCCAATGATAGCAGGCAAATGGGATCATCACATATCTACCTAATCACCCGCCAAACAACCCGCCGAAGAAATCTCCTACGGCATCGGCTGCATCGCCTACTGCAGATTTCACATTGTCGATCCCATTCTCAACCGCGGTTCCAATATTATTGGCTGTCTGTTCGAGAGTTGTCGCCACATCGGTTACCGTATTTCGCACGTCATCACCTGGAATGGGCAATCAAGAGGCACTGCAATCCCCCATTTTATTACTTGTCCCCACAACAAGCATCAAGTACGATGGTAGTCAGTCGGATTTCCTTTTATCTTGACCCTTATCTTTTTTCTCTTCTTCCTTCACTCGCTCTTCACGCAACCGCCGGGCGCGGGAGAGCCGCAGGCCAATCAGTGCGCCGATGAACCCGAAGACGAAAAGACGAGTGACCAGTTCCCAATCCATGGGTTATACCTCCGCTTCCTGATCCGAGGATTTCGTCTTGCGCGTCTGTTCCCATATCTGGTGGGAAAATGCTTGGGCACCAGCTAATGCGGATAAGATACCAACAATACCCATAATGAGATATACAACATTTTCCTCACCCGATCGCGATGCATGTAATCCTGTCAGTGCGGCGATACCCCCGATGGTCGGCAGGCCCCCCAAAGCGATACTCATGCAGCCTTTCCCCAATCTCGTCTCCGGGGCCATTTGCTCGCGCAGTATGATGGAAGACAGCTTCGGTCTGAGGTAGGGCAACAACCAGGCCAACGCGTATAGCACGAGAAACACCAGAAGCCACCCCGTCGGAATCAGGTAGACTTCATTTAGAGCACGCAATCCTGTGGCATAAATGATAAACATCCATGAATGAAATGATATCAATAGACCCCAAAGGGTTCTTTTCCAAAATCCGAAAATAATGGATATCGGTCCAATTATTGTATGCAGAATACCGACCCAAATCGCTGTGGAAGAAATTCTATCAGGTGTAATAAAAATTAAAATGGCCGAAAAAAAGCTAAGGACAAGAAACAATCCAAATGACAAAAGAAATACATTTCCCCAGGTCCCATTTCGAGGTCTATTGTTCATCGACAAGTTATCCATTCAATTGAGGTTTATTATTTCTCACTGCTAACAAGAAATCTATGATGCATGGTTTTATTTTCCTCCAAACAACTCGCCAAAGAAATCACCCACAGCTTCAGCTGCATCGCCGACTGTAGATTTCACATTGTCGATTGTATTATCAACCGCTGTACCAATAGTATTCGCAGTCTGTTCGAGAGTTGCAGCCACATCGGTCACCGTATTTCGCACATCATCACCTGGAACGGGCAATCAAGAGGCATTGCAATCCCCAATTTATTACTTGTCCCCATAACAAGCATCAAGATCGTCAGTGGTCAGTCGGATTTCCTTTTATCTTGACCCTTATCTTTTTTCTCTTCTTCCCTCACTCGATCTTCACGCAACCGCCGGGCGCGAGAGAGCCGCAGGCCAATCGGGGCGCCGATGAACCCGAAGATGAAGAGACGAGCGACCAGTTCCCAATCCATGGGTTATACCTCCGCTTCCTGATCCGAGGATTTCGTCTTGCGCGTCTGTTCCCAGATCTGGTGGGAAAATGCCTGGGAGCCGGCCAATGCGGTTAGGATACCTATAATACCCATAATGAGATATACAACATTTTCCTCGCCCGATCGCGATGCATGTAACCCGATCACTGCGGCGATACTCCCGATGGTCGGTAAGCCGCCTAACGCGATACTCATGCAGCCTTTCCCCAATTTCGTCTCTGGGGCCATTTGCTCGCGCAGTATGATGGAAGACAACGCAGGTCTGAGGTAGGGCAGCAGCCAGGCCAACGCATACATCACGAGAAACACCAGAAGCCACCCCATCGGGATCGGATAGGCTGCGTTCAGCGCGAATAATCCAGTTGCATATATGATAAACATCCATGAATGCCCACCAAGAAAACGCGCCCATACAATCTTAGTCCTTGCTGATAATAGAACAGCTATTGCCCCCATAAGAGGATGAGAAACCGCGACAATAATTGCTATAATTGATCCATTGGATATGAAGATTGGCATCAAGGAAAAGACGCCCAATATAATACAGTAAGAAAGCATTACAATCAGTACTTTCCATAAAGGCATATTCCTCACTGGGATTTCCATAAATCCACCACCTTTAGATTTTTTTAGGGATTATTTTGTCTTTCATCTAATAAAATAGTAACTAGAAAAAATCGACCATGTAAAAATTAATCTCCTCCAAACAATCCGTTGAAGAAGTTAGATACAGCATCACCGGCTGTCTTTGCAGCATTTCCTACAGTAGATTTCACATTATCGATTCCATTCTCAACCGCGGTTCCAATGTTATTCGATGTCTGTTCGAGAGTTGCGGCCACATCGGTTACTGTATTTCGCACGTTCTCGATCGTGTTATTCACGGTGGTTTGGATATTATCCGATACTTCCGATAACTTGTCGCCAACATGATCTGCGATGACTTGCGCATTCTGACGAATTCCCTTCCAGGCGGATAAACCAGAATCGAGTGTGGCTCCAAATTTCTGTTTGATCTCAGCGATCTCTTCCCCGAAGAAATGATCGACTGCCAGGCTGGCTCCGAGGCCAACGAGTACGGTAGCCCCTGCTAATACAGCGAATGGTGCAGTGAAACCGAATGCAGCAGTCACAAGCAATGATCCTACTCCAACGGCTACAGCGGATCCAATTCCAACGCCTGTGGAGACAGCAGTATCCACGATAGTCGATGCAGTGAACTCCCCGAGGCTCCCGCCTTTGTTGCTGCCCAGAAGGTAGTCATATGCATTTACGGCGGCGCTTACCCCAAGGTTGGTTTTAATACCGTTAAACGCCCTTCGTCCCAATGATTTTAACGTCGTCCAGGAAAGTGTCGTTGGTTTATATCGGGTCCCCGGGATATTGACATCACTGCCTGTCCGAAAGGCAAGCTTCTCACCAGGCGGTACCCCCGGTGCGCTGACGGAAACATGCCCGGATGGAAGGGGAGTGAAACGAATTTTCCGAAGATCGATGGCGCTGGCCATGCTATTAATAAATTTTCCAGCCTTCCCGATCCACTTCATAATGCCAGTCGGAGGCGCTTCGATTGTTTCCTCTTTTACTTGGGTGTGTCGGTAATCCACGCGATCCGCTCGACGCAACTCCTCTTCCTGTGCGCGCAGTTCGGCTTGCTTCTGCTCCTCTTTACGCTTGCGCAGATCTTCCTCGCGCTGCCGCTGCTTCTGGGCCTCCACGTAGATGAAGTACGGCGGCGCGGGCTGGCCGGTGGTAATCCCCTGGGCTTCTCGCTCGGCTTTAATCGCCTCCCGTTCCGCTTCGAGGCGGGCGGCCTCCTGTTCCGCCTCCCATTTCGCCTGGGCGGCGTTCTGGGCCTGCTTCTCCTCCAGGGCGATCTGCGTTTGGTTGAAGATCGCCGCGGCTGCGGCTTGTTTCTTTTCCTCGTCCTTGCGCTTCTTCTTCGCCGCGGTGACCACGTTCATCGCTGCGCCAACCGCCGCAACGGCCGCCGCGCCGGCCAGCAGGTTGCTCGAACCTGCAGGCGGCGCGATCTCTTCCGTTTCGGTTTCCGGCTCGCTTTCGAAGGTCACCACGCTCGGCGCTGCCGGGGGATCCTCCGCTGCAGGTGCCATATCGCCACCACCCGTATCACCGCCACCCGTATCTCCAGGCGGCTCGGCGGGCGGATCTTCCGGCGGCGCGACACTGAGCACGCCGGGATCGTCTTCCTGCTCCACTTCATCCGGCTCGGGGATCACGATTTCGCCCCAGGCGGCGCCCTTGTTGCCCACCTGATCCCAGGCCTCCACTTCCACCGGGTAGCCGCCGATGGGCGCCACGATGTCCCCAAAGAGGCGGTCCCACTTGAAATCGTCCTGTCCGCTGTGCCAGTTGTAGACCCTCTCGCCGTATGAACCGCCGTGAATCGTCAGGCGCACGCGATCGACGCCGATGCCATTATCGACGACGTTGATCGCCACCCGCCGCCAGATCGGCCACGAAGCGGGGATGTAGATATGCGGCTCGCCGTTGTCGACCATGATCGTGACCGCAGCCGCCCCGCCCACGTTTCCGGCTTGGTCGAGGCCGCGGGCGCGCACGCTGTAGCTGCCATTGGCTACCGTGTGCGTGTCCCATGTCGTCGACCAGTTGCCGCCCCCGTCCGGGCTCAAACCGCTCCAGGAACTCCCGCCGTTGGTTGAGATCTCGGCGCCGCTCAGATTCAGGTCGCTGCTCACGCCGCTGAGCGTGATCGTACCCGTGGCCCAGGTTGTGCCCGTGGGGTCGGTGATGACCGTGGTCGGTGCAATGGTGTCGATCTGGAAGGACATGCTGGCGCTGTCGCTTAATCCGGCGTTGTCGGTTGCCAGCAGCTCGACTGTGTGATTTCCGTTGTTCAACGTGATCGGTCCGCTGTAGGCGTTCCATCCACTGCCGTCGACCGCGGCCTGGAAGGAGGCCAGTCCCGATCCGGGTGAGGGATCGGCGGCGGAAGCCTCGATCGTCACCGCGGAGACGTACCAGGATCCGCTGCCAGAAATCCCACTGGCGCTGGCGTTGACGGAGGGCGGACGCGTGTCCACGCCCCGATTGGTGCTGCCCATCAGGGAGCTGTCGCCCCAATCGGAGAGCGCCCAGAATGTGAAGGCGTTGGCGCCTTCGACCAGGTTGATGGCGCAGGAATCCCCGGAACAGGCGAACGTGGCCCCATTTTGGGTGCCTTCCAGAGTGATGATGCTGTACCCGCTGAGCGGTTCGTCCCCGGAGAGTGAGAGGCTGGCCGCGGCGGTGCAGTAGCCGTTGTCGCCGGTCTGCGGGCAGTTGATGTTTCCGGAGATCGTCGCCGGCGGATGGGTGGTCGTCTGCGCCACGCTGCGGCAGCCGGTTTCTCCAGCGCTGCAACTCACAGTGCTGCTGGACGGTGTGATCGAGCAGGAAGTCTCCGGGTCGTTACAGCAAGACGGCCAATCAAATGGCCAACCGGATCCGCAGGAATGAGAATCGTTACTGAAGTAGCCAGATACATTAGAAGGACAACTATCGTTGGGTGGTACGTATAAATTTAGCGTGCAGCTGTCATACCCCGGGCCGACAGGGTCATGGACGGCCACGTAATGGCAGCGTTTGCGCTGGTTGACGTATGTCGTCACGGTGCGGTCGGGGCCGATGTAATCGGCCAGGACCGGCACGACGACCAGCAGGCCGAGCAGCAGCGCCAGCGGCAGGGCGCGGCGAAAAATCTGTGTCGTTTTGTGAGAAATATTCGTTTTCATCTTCCACCCCTTGCGTTTCAGCCTGTATTAAACACACACGAAGGCCGCAGGTTCCCCAGATCCGCGGCGACGGGCCTTCCGTCGAATTGTCCCTCTGGCCGGAAATACTGTGACCAGTCTACAACAATCCAAGATGGGATTCAACACCTTTTCGGCGAAACGTCGCCGGGTTCGATCCATCAAGATCGCCATTCAGCGTAGGATCGCTCGTTGTCGAATTAAACCCACTATCGCGCCGCATAGTTACGGGAGTTTAACCGCAGGATTACCTTTTGGTAACTTCCTGCAGGGGGTCGACGCCGACCGCACGGCCTGCCTGGTCGAAGGAGTCACCATGCAGGGCTGGTCCACGATGGGCTGGGTGGCCTGCAATCGGCTGTGTTTTTCTGAATCATTTGGTGTTCGTTAAAACCTGGATTCAACGACCAGGTGCAGCCTCATCCCACGTTGGTGTCGATATCCATTCACAACGTAGATTATCCTAACGATCTGCATACTTTCTCCCGGCAGTATGGAGTACGCCTTTTTGGATGAGGTATTTCATCACGGCTAATTTTTACCCTGCGCACTGCAACCAACTGCAGTACCTCCACGTATAGAAAATCGATCGGCTTGATATTGTCAGCAGGTCACCCCCATCCCTGGTTCCAGGTGGAAAGACGACATGGAGCGGTTATTGGGGACGGGTTAGAAAGAGACGAAATAAAAAATCACAGAACGAAGAAAGGAACATCAATGAAACGGCTGTCAATTTTCATACTTATTTCAATGCTTATTACTTGCTGTCAACCAGGCAGTAATCTATTGGAAAATGAGCCTGAAAAATATCGAAGGGAACTTGATACATACATTACAGAAAAAATGAGTCATGTGCACGTTCCGGGGCTCGCCATTGGGATTATTGAAAAGAGCAAAATCATTTACACGCAGGGGTATGGGTTGGCTGATATCGAGAATGGTATTCCTGTAACGGAGGAAACGCTTTTTCATCTAGGATCGATTTCCAAACTGGTAACCGCTACCGCAGTTATGAAATTAGTTGAAGATGGATATATCGACCTTGATGAGGATATCAATACCTATCTGGACTTTGAAATCCGAAACCCGAATTTTCCTGAAGATAAAATCACGCCTCGTATGCTTCTTACGCACACTTCATCGATCATCGATGATGAAGAGATTTATGAAAGCCTGTACACCATTAATTCCGGTGGAGGTGATTCACCAATCAGTTTACGTGAATATTTGGAGAATAGTTTATCCAATTCCGGCAAGTGGTACTCTGAGAAGATTTATTTAGAAAGCAGACCCGGCACTGTTAATGAATACAGCAACATTGGCTTTGCATTGGCGGGATATTTGGTCGAGGTGATTTCTGGCAAGCCTTTCAATGAATATTGCAACGAGAATATTTTCGACCCGCTTCGTATGGACGATACTCGCTGGTTCTTATCGGAATTGGATACGGCAAAAATCGCTATCCCCTATCAATTCGAAAACGGAGAATTTTCTGCCTATCCGCATTATGGATTTCCCAGTTACCCGGACGGTCAGTTGAAGAGCAATGTGGTCGATCTGCTGTCTTTTCTGCAGTTCTTCCTGAACAATGGAGAAGGTTATGATGTTCCAGTATTGCAGGCAGCTACTATTGAGGAAATATTAAGGATCCAGGAGCCGGATGTTGATTATGGGCAGGCACTTGGTTGGAGCTACTCGGAATTCAATCTACCGATCGTTAATAATGCCTTCCTGCCGGCGAAAGGGGGGGAGGATCCGGGCGCCCGGGCGATTATCTTGTTCGATCCAATATCGAAATCAGGGTTTGTAATTTTACTCAATCAAGAGTTGAAAGATTTCTGGACGGAACAAAGAGAAATATGTTTTGACCTGGTTAACAAACTCAAAGCGGATTTGGGGTTGAAGAACATGCACGGTATCAACGAATTACGAATTGGATCAATTGCGGCTGGTATCGCAGTGGTCGTAGTTGTTCTTGTATGGCTTGTCATCCCGAAACAGATATGTCCGCACTGTGGTCATAAATTTCATAAGTTCGAACGAAAATGTCCAAAATGCAGGGTAAAGAGACAATAGATGCAATGGTTCCTGCAATGCAATATTGGGACGGCATCATGTATTCGATTACTATTGCAGATGGCTTGAAACAGACAATAGGATAACCATAACGAGAATTCGTTCCCACACCGGGCGGATTGGGCTTGCAAATTATTTATTTCATAGTATTACGGTGTAAATCGTCGTATTTACGCTATGACAGCCCACACTTGGTTATCGTCGTTGATGCTGGTAGATTCGAGTTTATAATAAAGATGGCAACGAGGAAACGGAGGGCAGTTATGGCACGCCAGGTTTGGCAGGTTCTCAAGACCAAGCACTGCGAACGCATCGGCGAGATCGCTTCGTTGGAAGTACATCTCATCTTCCCGGACGATATCCTGCCGGACCAGGGGCCGCGGGTGATCGGCCATCGCTGCTCGCACGGTTTGCGCTGCAATCAACTCGATGCGCCCACCTGCCAATGGGCAGGGACGCTGCCGGGTTACGATCCGTTCCGTTAGTTGTTCTGTGTCGCAAGATCGTTGAACTTCAATATTTTCAACTACCAATCAAGGAATATGGGAAGGACCGAAAAGGTCCTTGCTTGTTTTATGGGGATAATTCGCCGCCTGGCGTATATTCGAGGACATTTATTAGAATGGACGCACATTTTCGGCCATTACAGGCTGATATCGGGCGTGGCACTTGGGTTGGGGGTGTCTGTTAGCGGCGCGGTCGGTTGCGGATTGGATGTTTGACTTGCAGTGATCGCAGTTAGAATCGACGTTTTCGTTGTACAACCCGCGATCACTAGGATCGAGATCGCGATCGCTGTGGTGGCATTTTTCTTCATAGTGAAAGCATACACCATACCAGCTTGATGTTCAAAACACGATACACCTACAGGGGAACTATCACGGCGGAGAGATCAGCGAACCTGCAACACGAACATCTTTCTGCTCGGCGATATCCTAAGCGACACCCGCTTCGGTGTTGACGATTTCGAGATCGGTGTCGTCAACGATTACTTGCCTAGTCTGCCTTGTTGCACCTCGGAGTTGAAACCAGGAATTAAGCTCTGGCGGAGTTACGCATGATCCGCATTCGTCTCATTCTTTATGCTCCCCCTGACACGACGAACAATAGCCAAATAGAATGAGGTGATTGGTGGTTAGCTGGAAATCAAAACGATCTTTAATCTCATTGAACATGGATTGGACGACTTCGTTTTCAAGCGTGATCACCTGCTGACAGCCCTGGCAAACCAGATGGTGATGTGGAGAATTGCCCACCATTTCGTAAACCATGGCCCCTTTGCCCATGTCCGAGACCGAAACTTCGCCTGCATCGGTTAAGCGCTCCAAAGCTCGATATACCGTGGAAGGATTTACACTCGGAAGACGTGGTTTCAGGCGCAAATAAATTTCCTGGGCAGTGAAATGCATGGGGCGTGATTGGAGCAACTCTACGATCAATTGCTGTACTGAGCTTGATTTCATGGCTAAAATTATAATCCGTCACGCAAGTTTTTGCATATGCAATAACTTGCGTTATAATACTTGTCCTTTGTTATGGATGCTCTTATTATAAAAAAAATCCATCTCGGTTATCAAATAAAGGAGTGGGTGGAGCATACGTAATGAATCCGCAGCAACTTGAATCAGTCGCTCAATTTCACAGGCATCTTTGCCCAGGGCTGGCTATTGGCGTACGCCGCATAACTTGCGGTGCGCGATATTCCTGCTCATACAGTCGATGAAGAAATCATCGCTATCGTCAAGACTGTTACGGAAAAGATCTCACATGGGAAATAAACCCATGCGTGAAGCAGCTTTCATCAACAGTAGCTCGTCGAACGGGGCGGCTGAAAACTTCCACCGGCAGTCATCAAGCAAAAAGCGGCTCGTCCTGGGTTTATTTGTTCTGACAATCCTGCTGACGGTCGTCGCAATCAACGCCGGAGCCGCGGAAACCCATCCCGTGCAGGTGCTGCGGACGCTATTGGGCCTGGAAAGCGGCCTTTCAGGCGTAGTAATCTGGAACATCCGGCTGCCGCGGGTCATCGCCGGGATTGTATCTGGGGTCGGGCTGGCGCTGGCCGGCTGCGTGATGCAAACCAGCCTGCGTAACCCGCTGGCATCCCCGTTCACATTAGGCATCTCGAATGCGGCCGCCTTTGGCGCCAACCTGGCCATCGTGTTGTTCGGAGCCGGTACCTTGCACAGCAACACCCACGATGCAGTCTTCATCGCCAATCCCTACACCGTCACGGTGAGTGCCTTTGCCTTCTCGATGGCCGCCATGATGCTGATATTGTTCTTGGCACGGCTGCGTGGCTTTTCACCCGAATCGGTGGTGCTTGCGGGAGTGGCCTTCGGTTCGCTGTTCGCCGCTGGATCTGCCCTGGTACAGTACTTCGCTGAGGACGTGCAGGTGGCCGCTATGGTTTTCTGGACATTTGGTGATTTGGGACGCGTCTCTTGGCAGGAGGTAATCATCCTGACGCTGATTACTGCGGCCGCCTCGAGCTATTTTCTACTGCACCGCTGGAATTACAATGCCCTCGAAAGTGGCGAAGACGTTGCGAAAAGCCTGGGCGTTGATGTGGAACAGATCCGTTTTCGCAGCTTGCTCGCATCATCATTGGCCACTGCTGTGGCGGTCGCCTTTATGGGCATTATCGGTTTCATCGGTCTGATCGCCCCCCAGATGATGCGCCGTGTGCTGGGAATCGATCACCGCTTCCTGCTCCCGGCAGCGGCTTTAACCGGAGCAACCTTGCTGTTACTTGCTGATACCCTGGCGCGAACTTTGATATCACCGGTAATTTTACCGGTCGGTGCGATTACCTCTTTCTTCGGTGCGCCCTTATTCCTATTCATTTTAGCGAAAGGCTATTCACGGCGATGATCCTGCGTGTACAAGGGATTACGTTTCACTATCCGGGACGTCCGGTGTTGGATGATGCCAGCTTCACGGTGGAAAAGGGTGAGGTGTTGGCAGTCCTGGGACCCAATGGAACGGGTAAGACCACGCTGCTCAAGTGTCTTAATCGCATTCTTGCCCCCGCAGCCGGAATGATATGGATCGGTGATGAACCCATTTCAAGCCTCAGCCGCAATGCTTTGGCGCAGAAGATCGGCTATGTGGAACAGCAGCGCGCTGGTTCACGAACCACCGTTTTCAATGCAGTACTATTAGGTCGCAAACCGTACATCCGTTGGGACATTACCCAAAATGATATTGCAATTGCGAGCCAGGTGTTGGAACCCCTGGGGCTTTCTGAATATGCGTTACGCTACCTGGATGAATTGAGCGGCGGTGAACTGCAAAAGGTGGTGATTGCACGTGCCCTGGCGCAAGAACCCCAGATCCTGCTGATGGACGAACCCACGAGCAGCCTGGATTTGAAGAATCAGCTGGAGTTGATTGACCTTATCCGCCAGATTAGCCGTGAGCGCGGTATTGCCGCGGTGGTGGCAATGCACGATCTGAACCTTGCCTTACGATTCGCAGATCGCTTCATTCTGCTGAAGGATAAAACCATCTTCGCCGCGGGCGGACCGGACATTATATCTCCTGAAACCATCGAATCTGTGTACGCTGTTCCCGTGGTGATCGCGAAACACAATGGCAACCGCGTTGTGGTGCCAATATAGACACAACAAGCCCTTATGGTCATGGAGAGAGGAACCATCGTGAAAAAAACCGTTTTCATCATCGTACTGCTGCTCGTTATCACCTCGCCTGGATTAAACGGGTGCAACCCCGGATTACAAAATGAAGACGCAAACGTCATCGTGACTGATCTATTGGGGCGTGAAGTATCCATACCTACAACAGTAACCCGCGTGGTCGCCATCGGGCCGGGCGCGTTGCGCCTCTACGTCTACGCCGGGAATCTGGATTATGTTGTCGGTGTGGAACAAATCGAAGCCGAGCGTCCTACTGGAAGACCATATTTACTTGCACACCCCGAGCTGGCGAATTTGCCCGTCATCGGTCAAGGAGGCCCAAACAATGCTACGGACCCGGAGAAAATCCTGTTGATCGAGCCAGATGTAATCCTCAGCACGTATGTTGTAGATATGGCCGCGGCTGATGAGCTGCAAGCCAAGACTGGCATCCCCGTGGTTGCGATCAGTTATGGCTATGCCGGCTTTGGTATAACCAATCTCGCCGGGCCGGAAGTACCAGAATCGTTGCTGTTGATTGGACGGGTTATTGGCGACGAAACCAGAGCGCAAGCGGCTGTGGCCTTTTTACAACAAGTCCTGCAGGATCTGGACGAACGCACAATCGATATCCCTGAAGAAGATAGACCCTCGGTGTATGTGGGTGGCCTGGGCTCCAAGGGAACGCATGGTATCGAAAGCACTCAGGGTGACTACTCCCTGCTGAATGTCATTCACGCCAAGAACATGGTGGATGAAACCGGGGTTAGCGGGTCCATTATGATCGACAAGGAGAAGTTATTGGTCTGGGACCCGGACTTCATCTTTATCGACCAGGGCGGATGGGCGGCAATTGTTGAAGATTATCAAAAGAATCCTGTATATTACGAATCACTATCGGCAGTCCAGAATGGCAGAGTTTATTCACAACTGCCGTACAATTACTACAATACCAATATTGATACAGCGATCGCTGACGCTTATTATTTGGGGAAAATTCTCTACCCCATTGCCTTTGCAGATATTGATCCTTCGGAGAAAGCTGACGAAATCTACCTCGCTTTGTTGGGCCAACCCGTTTGCGCTCAGATGGCAGCTGATTTTGGCGGTTTCAGCGAACTATCCTTGGGCGATTCGTAAAGGAGAATACAAGGGCGAATCTCAGAGTTTTCCGATGGGTGTATTGGCCGAATTTGAACATCTTCTACGCAATGCAGTCATGGTCTTGGCTTCTTGATTGGAAAGGCTGATCGTGATTTCATTTCTCCACCATTTATATGAAACCAACCTGTATATGATTGAATGGCATATAAATCTTACAAATAGATATTTGACATTATCATAACCATCTTGTAATTTCGGGCAGCATCAGCTATTTAATATTTGGGAACACTACATCCAGATGATGTTATTCCCTGAAATATAAAAATGGGGTAAGGTCATATTTTTGGTTGTGAATTTGGATTCTATATTTTCGTTTCATAGTATTACGGTGTAAATCATCGTATTTGCTTTGTGACAGTCAACACTTGGGGGCGGTTGCACTTGGGTGTAGATTCCGATGTATGATATAGTAGCGAGCGTGATGAGGGAACGGAGGTCGATCATGGCACGCCAGGTTTGGCAGGTTCTTAAAACCAAACACTGTGAACGCATCGGCGAGATCGCTTCGTTGGAAGTACATCTCATCTTCCCGGCCGATATCCTGCCGGACCAGGGGCCGCGGGTGATCGGCCATCGCTGCTCACACGGTTTGCGCTGCAATCAACTCGATTCGCCCACCTGCCAGTGGGCAGGGACGCTGCCGGGTTACGATCCTTTCTGTTAAGTCCCTCGTTCTGCATTATCGTTCTTTCTTGGAATCAAACGGTGCCCGTGATCGACGGGCACCGTGCGCGTCTCGCATTCTTCTTGGGGCTTTCGGTCAGATCACGCCGAGGCTGTGCGCAACCTTTTCGATCGCCATAATCCCAAATTCGAGATCCGCTTGCTCGTGGGCAGCGGAGATCATCACGCGGATGCGGGCCTTGCCCTGCGGCACGGTGGGGAAACCGATCGCCGTGGCGAAAACGCCTTCGTCGTAGAGCGCCTGGCTGAACTGCTGCGCCAGGGGGGCTTCGCCCAGAAGGATGGGCGTGATCGGGGTCGTGCTCACGCCCGAGTCGAGGCCGAGATTGGCGACCTCGCTCTTGAAGAATTCCGTGTTCTTCCACAGGCGCTGGACGAACTCGTCCGATTCTTCCAGCAAGTCGATGGCAGCGATGCAGGCAGCAACGTCGGGCACGGTCATCGCCGAGGAAAACAGGAAGGGGCGCCCGCGCTGACGCAGCCAATCGATGATTTCCTGCCTGCCCGCGACCATTCCGCCCACAACGCCGAAGGCTTTCGAGAAAGTGCCCATCTCGATATCGACTTTACCGTGCAGGCCGAAGTGATCGACAATGCCGCGTCCGTTCTTTCCCAGCACGCCCTCGCCGTGGGCGTCGTCGACCATGAGCAGACAGTCGTTTTCCTCGGCCACGGCGGAGAGTTCGTCGAGGGGGGCAATGTCGCCGTCCATGCTGAAAACGCCGTCCGTCACGATCAAGGCGCGGCGGAAATTCCGGGTGCGGTTTTCTGCAATCCGGCAGCGCAGGTCTTCGGCGTTGCTGTGTGCATAGCGGGCGATGGTCGCTCGTGAAAGCCGGCAGCCGTCGATAATGCTGGCGTGATTGAGTTCGTCCGAGTAGATGATGTCTTTTTTGTCAACCAACGCCGGAATGGTGGCCAGGTTGGCGTTGAATCCGGATTGGAAGGTGATCGCCGATTCCACACCCTTGAACGCCGCCACGCGGCGCTCCAATTCGAGATGCAGCTCCATCGTGCCGGCGATCGTGCGCACCGCGGCGGGACCGATGCCATATTGGTCCAGGGCGTCGTGGGCTGCCTGGATCAATGCGGGATGATTGGCCAGGCCGAGGTAGTTGTTGGAGCAAAAGTTGAGTACCTTGCGTCCGTCGACGGTCAGCCAGGCGCCCTGTGCGGAGTTCAAGGTTCGAATGTTGGTCAACAAACCGTTTTGCTTCAGGGTGTCCAGGGCGTCGCGAATCCAGGAGAGCTTCTTAGTTTTGGTCATGTGGTTATCGGCCTTCCTTATCTTCCGCAGATAATTGCTTTTGTGAGTCAATCAGGGCGAGTTTTCGATCTCGCGAGAGCGATTTGATCGCCCGTTCGCGCTGCATGGCGGCGGACCGATCGGGGAGACGTTCGAGGTAGGCGAGACGAAGGGGCCGGCGAGAGCGCGTGTAGCGAGCGCCGCGGCCGGCGTTGTGGTCCCGCAGGCGCCGTTCGGGATGGGTCGTCCAACCGGTGTAGAGCGTCCCGTCGGCGCACTCCAAAACGTAGCAGTAAAACTCGCTCACCAACTCATTATACGATCACTGCGACCGGGAGAACAATTCCGGGGTACTCTTGGCGGCGGTTTTTTCCGAGAGATCGATATTATTCGCCATCGTCGGGCAAATGAAAACCGAGTAGTTTATCAATCATGCTGCGGCGTTCGGGGATGCGCTCGGATGGAGTGCTCCGCTCCGTTCGTACGCCATGCTGCCGGGAAGTCAGCCACTGGGTGCGGGCGGTGTGTGCCGAAGCGATGTATTCATCGAGCGATTTCCCACTTTCGTCTGCGAGCGCATGATGCAGGTTTTGGAGTTCTCCCATGAAGTGCAGCAGTTTACCACGAAGGATTTCCCGGTTGAGGGAGGACAGGTCCTCGGGATCCTTGGCAGGCGGTTCGCTGCAAAGCGCAGTAATGCTGGCGAAGGTCGTCCCTGCCATGCGCTGCATGTCCCGCCAGTTCCCCGCTTTGGAAGCCGCTTGCAGGATGGCCGCGCTGATCAACCTCGGCAGCCATTCCACGGAGGTCGTAATCCCATCATGTTCGTCCGGGTCGATGAAGATGGGCGTGGCGCCCAGCAGTCTGGCCAAATCAAGACCACTATCAACAGCTTCTTCCGATCCGCTTCCGGGGACAACGATGGCCATGAGGCTATTCTGGAACAGGTCGATTCTGGGTTGGTGCTTTTCTTCCCGTTCGCCGAAAAGATTATCTGCACCAATGATGGGCGTTACGCCGAGATAATGGCGATCAGCCGGCAGGAATTCCCGGGCCCACTGGAAGGCCAGGGAACGCGCCGGTGAGGTGTCGATGACGATCCCTTCGGGTTTAAGCTGCTTTCCCAGCATTTCGAGCTGATCGCGAACGGCGGAAGGCGGAAGATCGAGTATCACGATGTCCGCCGATTTCGAAGCCTTTTTGGGATTGGAAACCAATCGATCGAATATGCCGAGTTCTTTGGCTCGGCGCGTATATTTCTTTGTGGGATCGAATCCTACAAGCTTGATGTCGGATTCCGATCTGGCGAAGTTCATGGCGATCGAAGTTCCGATCTGGCCCAGGCCGATAAATAAAGCCTCGTGGCTCATACTGTCACCTCAATTATTCCCGTCGGCTTGCTGCAAGCGAAGGAGTAAACGATCGATTTCCGAGCGGGGATGCGAAGTGGGAGTTTCCTGGTGGCGGCTGATCAGGGTAATCAATTCTTCTCTTCCGCCTGCGGCACGGACGATCTTGGCGCCCCACTGCGGATGTTGCGCGGCGATGACGAACGGCCGCCGCCAGCCTCGCGGATCTCCCACTCCCCAGCGTTCGATTGCATCGGGGATTATAGCCCTACCGAGCACCACCAATATGCGGTCCCACAGTCGAAAAGGGTGGCGGGATTTGCCCACATCGTGCAGCAGTGCCGCGGCGCACAACGTAGGGTCTGCTTCGCCCGCGGCGCATACGGAACGTAAGACCCGCAAGCCGTGAAGCTGATCCGAGCGGTTCATGCGCTGGAAGACTTCTA
>Ga0307439_1001022_pt1 | contig 18367 bp, 13 predicted proteins | sample SalMarWE160490MG_FD_202142 | JGI IMG/M metagenome (GOLD analysis project Ga0307439, IMG submission 202142) | Salt marsh sediment microbial communities from the Plum Island Ecosystem LTER, Massachusetts, United States - WE1604-90 | ecosystem: Environmental > Aquatic > Marine > Intertidal zone >... | reverse complement strand
CAGGAACATGGATTTCGAAACGCGCGATCGTTACCGACGCGCAGTCGAACAAATTGCCAGGGGAGCGAGAATCCCGGAAACCGAAGTCGCGGAATTGGCGATTGAAGCGGCTTCGAAAAATGAAACATCCGACAGCGCCGATTTTCGCCGCAGCCACGTGGGCACCTATCTCATTGGCTCGGAACGGCGCGAGTTCGTTCGTGGGTTGGGTGGGCGTGAGCAATGGGGTTGGCGGGTTCTGCGCTGGATAAAACGTAATCACACAGCCATGTATCTGGGCTCGATTGGGTTGACCAGCGCGATTCTGATTGGCGCCGCCGTGGGATTGTCGTACCTGGTCGGAGAGCGCAGCGGGTGGCTGGTTCTCACTGGCTTGTTGAGTGCACTGCCGGCCAGTCAATTGGCGATGCAGATCGTGAATTATTGGGTCACACGCTTGCTTCCCCCAATCGCGCTGCCGAAAATGTCCTTCGAAAAGCACGGCATTCCCGATGAGTACCGCACACTTGTCGTAGTTCCTTTGCTGTGGGTCGATGAAAGCATGGTTGTTGAGGAGATCGAGAAACTCGAAATCCGCTATCTAGCCAATCCACATCCAAATTTGTTGTTTGGACTGTTCGGTGATTTTACAGATTCCGATGATCCAACGGCCCCAGAAGACGGGATCTTAATCACGCGTGCGGTGGAGGGTATCGAAACGTTGAACCGACGCCACGGCGCGGGGCGTTTTTATCTCTTCCATCGTGAACGAGTCTGGTGTGAATCCGAAGGGAAATTCATCGGCAAAGAACGCAAACGCGGCAAATTGGAATTGCTCAACCGCTTGATCGATGGCGAGACGGTGGAAGAGGACATCGTGCGAGTCGGTCAGGCCGAGGTGTTGGTGAATGTGCGTTTCGTGATCACGCTGGATAGTGATACGCAGCTGCCGCGGGATAGTGCCCGGCGCTTGATCGAAACGATTGCCCATCCACTCAACCGACCAACTTTGCAAAACGAAAAACCACTGCGGGTCGAAGGGTACGGAATCATCCAACCTCGCGTCAGTACTGCGCTGCCCAGTGCTACCGCCACCGTTTTCACGCGTCTTTTTACTGAACCGATCGGCACCGATCCGTACACCAAGGCGGTTTCGGATGTCTACCAGGATCTTGCTTCGGAAGGGTCCTTTGTGGGGAAGGGGATTTACGACCCGCGCTTTTTCAACCGGGTGATGAAAAACCGTTTTCCCGACGAACGCATCCTCAGCCACGATTTGATCGAGGGCGCACACGTTCGTGTGGGGTACGCCAGTGATATCGAACTGTATGATGATTTTCCCGGCGACTACATTAGTTACGTCCGGCGTCAGCATCGTTGGATTCGGGGGGACTGGCAGATCGCAGATTGGGTCTTGCCGCGAGTGCCCTCCGGTACGGGCAAGCGTGTGGTCAATCCGCTTTCGATGTTGAACCGCTGGAAAGTGTTCGATAATCTACGCCGCAGCCTTGTACCGGCGGCATTGATGCTCTATCTGTTGCTTGCCTGGATGCTCTCACCTGGTTTGGGTGCCGTTTCCAGCCTGTTGGTCGGCAGTTTGATGCTCTTTCAACCATTAGTGCAGCCGGTAACTTGGGCAACGACACAGCCCGGTACGGCGACTTTTACATTGCAGGAATTGTGGCGCGGTGTCCGACGTTCGCTTGTGGAGGCGTCACTCATTCCCCATCAAGCCGGTGTGGCAATAGACGCAATCACCCGGGTTTGGTACCGGCGGCTAATCAGCCGCCGCCGCTTCCTGGAATGGACGACGGCACAAATGACAGGGTGGCGAGCGACTGATCAGGCGCGCTCAATCTCCATCACGCTGGGGATCGTCAGCCTGTTTTCCAGCGCCGTCGGTGTTTTGTTATGGAAGATCCAACCAATGAGTTTGTACGCAGCAGTGCCATTCCTGGCACTTTGGTTTTTCAGTCCTTGGGTTGGTTGGCGGCTGAATCAAGGCCCTCGTAGTGAAAAACCACAACTGCAGGTGTCCAGACGAGCACGGCGTAGATTGCGAAAGTGGTCGCGCCGTACGTGGGCATACTTTGAGGATTTCGTCAGAGACGAAACGAATTGGCTTCCACCAGATAACTTCCAGGTCTCACATCAGAATCAGATCGCCAATCGCACGAGTCCGACCAACATCGGTTTGTGGATGCTCTCAGCCCTGGGGGCTAAAGACTGCGGATACCTGAATTCGGATGCCGTAATCGAACAACTCAGCGGGACTTTAGAGACCCTGGATCAACTCGAGAAATTTGAAGGCCATCTTTTGAATTGGTACAACATCGAGACCTTGGAACCATTGGAACCGCGCTATGTCTCGACAGTGGATAGCGGTAACCTGCTGGGATGCTTGTGGACACTCGAGACCGGCATCCAGGAATTATTGGATTCGCCTCTGATTGATCTGGAGATCCTCCGCGGTGCGTGGGATACACTCGACATCTTAAAAGACACCCTGAGAACCACGCATCCAGATGATCCACATATGCAGGCCTTCGATAAATTGGCGCAAACTTTGGAGTCCTCACCTCAGGGACTTGAGGAACTCATTCGGAACATCCGACATGCCAGCGGTCTGTCGATCGCTTTGGCCTACGGATTGCGAAGGACTGCCGGAACTGGAGATGAAGCGACCTATTGGGCGGGCAAACTGGAACGCCAGATTTCCAGTTGGATTCACACGTTGGACCGCTACATGCAGTGGGCAGAGATCCTGGTCACGGAGGCGGAGGAAGTTCTTGCGCCGTTGGGCTCTGTAACATTAGAAGCTCGACGAGTGGCGCTTTATGAGGCGCCGTCGCTGCGTGAATTGGCGAACGGAAGTGTCCCTGTAATGCAAGCGATCGAAACAGCCATTCGTTCGATCGGTGCGCTGCCGCCCTCACTCACGAGTTGGATTGAACGCTTGCGTGACTCATTTTCTGAAGCGCGCTGGTTTGCTGGAGAAATATTAAGCCAGGGCGAAGAATTATTCACTTCCATTCGAGATCTGGGTCGAGGCATGAATATGCGATTCTTGTACGATCCCGATCGTCGTCTTTTTACCGTCGGTTACAACGTCAGTAATCAGCGTCAAGATGGCTCCTACTACGATCTGTTGGCGAGTGAGGCACGTCTGGGGAGCTTCGTCGCCATCGCGCGCGGAGACGTTCCCGGTGAGCATTGGTTGGCGTTGAATCGACTGTATGGATCGGTTGGGAATCGCCGCTTGCTGCTCAGCTGGACCGGTACGATGTTCGAGTACCTGATGCCCCTTCTTCTACAGCGCACATACGCCAATTCGCTGCTCGATCTTGCCACGCACGAAGCCGTAGAACTGCAGCGTGAGTACGCTGTGCAGCGGAATGTGCCCTGGGGTATCTCCGAATCGGCTTACGGTGATCTGGATCTCAATAAGACCTATCAATACAAGGCATTCGGCGTGCCCGGATTGGGTTTGAAGCGTGGCCTGGAGGATGATCTCGTGGTCGCACCCTATGCCTCCATGCTGGCTTTAATGGTGGAACCGAATCTAGCTGCACAGAATCTACGGCGCCTGGCGAGTGAAGGATTAGTGGGTCGCTATGGCTTCTACGAAGCGATCGACTTTACCCGTCAGCGCAGGCGCGAAGGGGAACGAGGAATCCTGGTGCGGGCGTACATGGCGCATCACCAGGCGATGGGTTTCCTGGCCATGGTGAACCTCTTGCACGACAACACCATGCAGCGGCGTTTCCATGCGGACCGGCGTGTGCAAGCTACGGAACCATTACTTTACGAGCGCATACCCGTCTCGCCGCCGCTGTATGAGGTTTCGACGCGTGAGCGTCCGAGGACGCGGGCTGCGGCGGTTGAATTGGCACCTTCTATCAGTAAATTCGATACCGCCCAGACATCGACACCACGGACCCATTTATTATCCAATGGCAGCATGGGCGTCATGGTCACAAACGCCGGCGGTGGGTATACCCGGTGGGGAGATTTCGAACTCACACGCTGGCGAGCGGATACCACCTGCGATTCCTGGGGCAGCTTCTGCTACCTGCGGGATATCGACAACGGACATGTCTGGTCGAATACATATCAACCGCTCGGTGGGGATCCAGCAGATTATTCTGTCAACATGGCGATTGACCGCGCCGAGTTCCGCCGCAGAGATAACGGCATCGACACGGAAACCGAGATTGTCGTTTCGCCGGAAGACGATGTTGAGATTCGGCGCATGACGTTTGTCAACCGCTCGAATCGCGCCCGGCGCATCGAGGTTACCAGTTACATCGAATTATCCATGGCGCCGCACAACGCCGACCGACAGCATCCGGCGTTTAATAAAATATTCATCCAGACGGAAGCACTACCGCAGGTCAATGCGTTACTCGCTTTCCGCAGGAAGCGCGATCTCGAAGATCCGCCGATCTTCGTCGCCCACAGGATTACGGTTGAAAATGAGGAATCGAACACGCTGCAGTTCGAAACCGATCGCAAGCGCTTTGTCGGTCGCGGTCGATCCACCGCAAATCCAAAAGCACTCGAAGGCGATCTGAGTAACAGCGCTGGCTACGTTCTCGACCCCATATTGAGCATGCGTAAGGTGGTTACCATTCGTCCCCGGCAGCGATTGTCTATTTCCATGGTCCTGGCAGCCTCCGGGGAGCGCGATCAAGTCGTGCGTTTGATGGAAAAATACAGCGACCCGCGCGCGATCACGCGCAGCCTGGAGTTGGCCTGGGTACATGCCCAACTCGACCTGCGGTTGCTGCGTATTCAGCCGGACGATGCCCGCCGTTTCCAGCAGTTGGCCAGCGCTATGCTCTATCCGGATGCCTGGTTGCGTCCACCGCCCGAACGATTGGAACAAAATCGTTTGGGGCAGTCAGGCTTGTGGCCATACGGCATCTCGGGAGACTTTCCGATCGCTGTGGTGAGTATTGGCGAAGCACGCGATCTGAGCACGGTACGTCAAATGCTGCAGGCGCATACCTTCTGGCGCCAGCATGGTTTGAAGACCGATCTGGTGATCCTGAATGAAGAGTCCAGCAGCTATGAACAACCACTGAACGAGCGTTTACTGCGTTTGATCGAGACGGACTCGATCTATGCCGTCATCGATCAACCCAGTGGGGTTTACTTACTTAGCGTGGATCAAATCCCCGAAGAACATCTCACCTTGATTCTCTCCGCCGCCAGAGTGGTCCTGGTAGCGGCACGCGGACCGCTTTCGCAGCAACTCGCGGTGCCACGCGATGCGCCGGATACTCCCATCGAACTCGTAACGCGCAAGATTCCAGAGGAACCATCAGCCCCACTGCCTTTTATGGAGTTGCCCTACTTCAACGGATTGGGTGGTTTCACGCCGGATGGTAGGGAGTATGCGATTTATCTCGGCCCGAAGGATCACACGCCCGCACCCTGGGTGAACGTGATGGCCAATCCGAATTTTGGCGCGCTGGTCTCCGAAAGCGGTGCGGGTTTCGTGTGGTACGGCAACAGTCAGAAGCATCGTTTGATTGGTTGGTCGAACGATGCAGTTTGCGATCCCGTCTCGGATGCGTTCTACATCCGGGATGAGGAAAGTGGCACATTCTGGTCGCCGACTCCGAATCCGATTCGTGAATTGGACGCCTATCGCATGCGTTATGGTGCCGGCTACAGCGTATTCGAACACAACAGTCATGCCATCGAACAAGAGTTGATCACCTTCGTGCCCATGAACGACGAAGGGGGTAAGCCAGTACGTATCCAGCGTTTGCGCTTGCGGAACGACTCAAGGCAGGTTCGGCGGATCAGCGTAACTTTCTATGCGGAATGGGTGCTTGGGGAAGTTCGCGAAGAAAGTCAAATGCACGTCACCACCAAATGGGATGAAGATGCAAAAGCGCTCTTGGCGTACAACCGTTACCATGTGGATTATGGCGAGCGTGTGGCCTTCGTGGCCATGAGTCCGGCCGCAGATGACTATACTGCCGATCGCACGGTCTTCGTGGGGCGTAATCAGAGTCTCTCCGATCCGGCCGCGATGCACCGATTACATTTATCGCAGCGGGTGGGCGCTGGCCTGGATCCGTGCGCAGCGATACGGACCAGCATCGAATTGGAACCTGGTGAATACGAAGACCTTTTCGTGATGCTGGGTTCAGCGGCTTCACGCGAAGATGCGCTGCGTATCATCCGACACTATCGTGAAGACCTACGAGTCGAGGAAGCGCTGGAGCAGACCAGCGGCTGGTGGGACAAGCTTTTAGGTCGTGTGGAAATCGACCATCCGGAATTATCTGTGCAGTTCTTGCTCAACCGCTGGCTGATCTACCAAACATTGAGCTGTCGGATTTGGGCTCGATCGGCGTTCTACCAGTCCGGCGGTGCTTTTGGGTTCCGCGATCAACTGCAAGATGTGATGGCCTTGTTTTACGCCGCGCCACAATTGGCTCGCGAGCACATTTTAACGGCTGCAAAGCGACAGTTCCGAGAAGGGGACGTACAACATTGGTGGCATCCTCCAAGCGGTGCCGGGGTACGTACGCGCATCTCGGATGATCTCATCTGGCTGCCCTACGTCGTTAGTCAATACGTTAAGATCACAGGGGACACGGACATCCTCGCCGAACAGCTGCCTTTCCTGGAAGGTCGAGCGCTGCAAGATGACGAACATGAAATTTTCCTCGTTCCAGAAGAGAGTATGGAACGCGAGTCGTTGTACGAGCACTGTCGTCGGGCGATCGAACGAGGCGCCACGAGTGGATCCCATGGATTGCCGTTGATTGGAACCGGGGATTGGAATGATGGCTTGAATCGGGTGGGTGCAGAAGGAAAAGGCGAGAGTGTCTGGCTGGCCTGGTTCCTGATCGATGTCCTCAATGATTTTGCTGGCCTGGCGGAAGAAACAGGCCGCCAGGAAGACGCGGAAGATTTTAGCCAACGCGCCCGCCGATTGGCAGAACGAGTCGAAGAAGAGGCCTGGGACGGCGCATGGTACAAACGGGCGACATTCGACGACGGCACCCCTCTTGGATCGGCGAGAAATGTGGAAGCGCGTATCGATTCTCTACCACAGTCCTGGGCATGGATCAGTGGAGCCGCAGATCCGGAGCGTGCGAAAACTGCGCTGGAATCGGCTTGGGAGCAATTGGTTCGCGAACAAGATGGTTTGGCTTTGTTGTTTACGCCGCCCTTCGATAAATCCGCGTTGGATCCCGGCTATATCAAAGGGTACCCGCCCGGTGTACGCGAGAATGGCGGGCAGTATACGCATGGTGCATTATGGTTGGCGATCGCGTATGCGCGCATGGGAGATGGTGATCGTGCAGCGCAGCTGCTGCGCATGATGAATCCCGTCGAACACGCACGTGAACCGCAAGATGTGGAGCGGTATGCTGTTGAGCCGTATGTGGTCGCGGCAGATGTCTATAATCTTCCAGGGAAAGTTGGGCAAGGAGGTTGGACCTGGTATACCGGGTCGGCTGGTTGGATGTATCGTGCCTGGATCGAAGAAGTCTTGGGACTGAAAGTCCGGGGGGATGAGCTGCGCGTGGATCCCATCATTCCGGCGGCATGGGACGGCTTCGGCATCCGATATTCCTATCGAGATGCGGTTTACGAGTTGAAGGTTGAAAACCCGGATCATGTCAGTCGAGGTGTGGCGTGGATCGAGATGGATGGTCGGCGTTTGGATCAGGCGGCATTGCCGCTGGATGGCAGTGCTGTGAAACACAAGGTCGTCGTGCGGATGGGAAAACGAGAGACCTAACTTATCTTACTCCTGCGCTTCGAATTCCTCTTTGGTGATGAATTCACCACCCGTAACCTGCTTGTCGATCAATTGACGTCGCAGATCGAAGGTGAGAGTCGCTTCGATGGGTTGGAAGCACAAGTTGCTGCCGATGAGGGTCTTGCGGGTGAAATACACATCCCCACCGCCACCCTCCCCGTAGCGTACTGTGAGATCGGTCATTAAATCGACGCGTGCCCTCAATTTCTCCCCGCATCGATTGCAACGAATGTAGATCCAAAAACCCTGGTCATCAGCCGAACGGATAAACAAGCTGGCAATTTTCTGCAATAGGTTCATGATAACATTCACCCCTTTCCGAAGGGCATCAATCTACAATCCTAATCATATCGCATCTTTTTAGGGATTACCTTAATAGATCAGGCAATTGAATGCCGGAAAAAAAGCACCCACTGCGCATGCGCATGAGTGCTTTTCAAGTACCAGGCTCCTCGGGTAGGACTCGAACCTACAACCTAGCAGTTAACAGCCGCCCGCTCTGCCAATTGAGCTACCGAGGAAAGCAGGTGGCATTATAACCGTCCCGTGGTCGCGCCGTCAAGGAATCGTGCCTTGTTGACGAGGGGATTCGTGATGCGTTATGGATGCTTACGGCAAGTTTCCGCTATAATGGCGACATGTCTGAACTTGATACGCGTGAACTGGTCCAAACAAAACATCCGCATCTTCCGCGGATATTCGCCGTGCTGATTGCCATCGTCGTGTTCACCACATGGCTCTTTTCCACGCCGCATGGCATGCTGGGTAAGGCGGATGCCGTCGGATACGCGCTGTGCCATCGCATCGACCTGCGCTCATTCCAGCTGGGCACGCGGCAGCTGCCGCTTTGTGCCCGCTGCTCCGGGATGTATCTCGGCGTTTTGGTCGGACTCGGTTTCTACATTACTCGTCGAACGAAAGCAGGTTGCTATCCCAGTCGAGGTGTGAATGCAGTCCTCTTCCTGTTTGGAGTCTTCTGGGCTATCGATGGGCTCAATTCCTACGTGCATCTCATACCCATGGCCTCCGGGATTTATACGCCGAGTAATGCGTTGCGTTTGATTACGGGAACCTTGATTGGAATCTCGCTGTCCACGATGGTCTACCCCGCATTCAGTCAATTTGCCTGGAAAGATGTCAAAGACGAACCCGTTATCCATTCTTTGGCGGAGCTGGGAAAATTACTGCTATTCGCTGCGATCCTGGTGGTGTTGGTGCTAAGCGAGAACCCATTGATTCTTTATCCGTTTGCGTTGGCGACATCCTTGGCGGTTTTCGTTATATTGACCCTGGTATACACAAGTGTCATCCTGGTCATCTCTCGCAAGGAGAATCAAGCTGCAGGCTGGCGGGATTTGATCACACCCATTCTCCTCGGCTTGACGATGGCCGTGATCCAAATCGGGATCATCGATTGGATTCGATTCACGCTGACAGGGACGTGGGATGGTTTCCATGTATAGCCATTTTCAGGCAGCACAGAGCTGAGTTCGATTCAAAAGAATGTGTGGTATAAGCTTGGGTGAAGGAGACGCAGCGGATCTTTCCTGAGAAGCGGAGGGCAATGTGGTAGAAAGTGTCGCCGGATTATTTGCAGCATTCGGCCTGTCGGCAAGCGCAGGTTTGAACGCCTATGTGCCCCTGCTGATCGTGGCACTGATGGCGCGTTTTACGGATTGGATCACGCTTTCCGAAGGGTGGGATCCGCTCACCAGCTGGTGGACGATCGCCGTGTTGGTGATTCTGGGGCTGATCGAATTCTTCGTGGACAAAGTACCTGCCGTCAATCACATCAACGATGCCATCCAGACCTTCATTCGCCCTACGGCGGGCGCGATTTTATTCGCGGCCAGCACGAGCGCGGTCACCAATATCCACCCCGTGCTGGCGATCATCGCCGGAATCATGGTCTCTGGGGGTGTGCACGTCGCCAAATCGGTCGCCGTTCGCCCGACGGTGACGGCGACGACGGCTGGCGCAGGAAACATCCCCGTGAGCGTGGCCGAAGACGTGACGGCGACGGTGCTTTCGATTCTGGCCGTTGTATTGCCTGTGGCCATCGCCGCGCTGATCATCATCTTTACCGCGTTTGTCGTCTGGTGGCTCTGGCGGAGAGCAAATGCCGAACGAACGGCCTAGTCCCCATTTTCCGTTGATTACGATCGGATTGGAATAATAATTAATAACCCGGGCAGCCGACGCTCGATTGTTCCCCTCGATTAGGATTTGGCGTCTTGAAATAACCCCGATCGATTCGACGTTAGCGTTTTGAGTTCCTCCATTGCCTGCAGCGCCATCTCCCGGTCCTCCGGCGTCAGCTGCAGGGTTTCAAACTCATCTTCGTCCAGCACCTGATATTCAGCGTTAGGCAGTACGACCAGATCGAGTTCTAAATCAATAGCGTAAATATGTCCTGGTTCGATCTTCGCCGGGCGGGTGATGTTGCAGTACCAGCCTTTCAAATGCCCATCCTGACCGTCATGGATTCGAAACACGTTATACCAACGATCGCCATAGTGAGTCTCGATAAAGCGATCGCCGCGTTGAAGTCTGATGTCGCCCAGAGAACGGTCTTCCAGATCGAAAATCGCCTCGAGTGTGATACTCGACGGAGTCGTATCAAGTATTATCCCTGAGTATCCTAATTTCTCTGTTCCCCTGTCGTCGAGTTTGTGAACCAGTATCGTGTCTCCAGGCTCTGGTCGATCTTGGGGAGAGGTAGGTTGTTTGGTTTTCACACGTTTACCCCCAGCGCTTCGAGCAATTCAGCAAGCTGATTGGTGAAGTCGGTTGTGGCGATCATCCCCTGGCGTCTGGGACGAGGTAAATCCACATCGGTGAAACGAACAACCCTTCCAGGACGGGCACTGAGCACGAGGACGCGATCCGCCAGATACAACGCTTCATCGACATCGTGCGTGATGAAGATGATCGTTTTTTCGAAGCGGCGCCAGATGTCGAGCAACCAGTCTTGTAACTCGCGCCGCGTCAGGGCGTCGAGTGCGCCGAAGGGTTCGTCGAGCAGAAGAACATCCCGTTCGGTTAACATCGTGCGCAGCAAGGCCGCGCGCTGCCGCATCCCGCCGGAGAGTTCGTTGGGATAGGCAGCACGAAAATCCGATAACCCAAAGAGCGGCAGCAGTTCTTCGGCTTTGGCATGAGAGATTTCTGTGGGAATGCCGAGCAGTTCCTGCGCCAGGATGACGTTGTCGAGCACGTTGCGCCAGGGAAGCAGAAGATCGCGCTGCGGCATGTAGCCCACACGCCCGGTCCGCTGCTCGCATGTTTCACCGTCGAGGCAAATTTCACCTTCGTCCGGATCGAGCAGTCCAACAATGAGGTTGAAGATCGTACTCTTGCCGCTTCCCGAAGGTCCGATGATGGTCACGAATTGGCCGGGTTGCACGTCAAAGGAGATATTTTCCAGCGCCTGGATGGTGCGGCCATTGGCGTGGAAGGTCTTGCTGACATTGCGAAGTTCTACTTTCGGTGTCGACATCGTTATCCTTGTATCACGCAATCCAGGTATCTCTTGTTAAGGCAGGAACTCGTTGGTGAATGCGGCATCGGCGTCGATCGCTTCTGCGAGGATATCGTTATCGAGTATCCAATTTGAGTAATCCTGCCAGACACTCAGCGATTGCTCACCCCAGCGTACAGCTTCAGCCTGGTAACGTGGCGAGATCCAGGCCTGGCTGGCGTAGACGAGTTCGCTGTCGAGTTCCGGTACGGCAGCGAGTAAAATCGCCGCCGCATCTTCCGGGTTTTCGATGGCGAATTGATATCCGTGTGAAACGGCTTTGAGAAAGCGTCGTACGAGCTGCGGTCTTTCTGCGATCGTTTCTTCGCTGGTGATAAGCACCGGCGTGTAATAATCCGGAATGCATTCGATCCAATCCTGCATCATGATCACGTCCAGATCGATGTTTTCGTGCTCGGCCTGGACGCCTTGCCAGGCGTAAAAGATCCAGGCCAGATCGATCTGTTCCTGATCGAGAAGCGCCAGCGGATCGGCGTAGCCGGTATCGACGATGTTCAGCGCTTCGTAATCACCTCCGGCACAGCCCATCAGCACGCGCAGGGTCGGTTCTTCGAAGGGACTGCCGTACGATCCGTAGGTTAGACCAGCCCAATCGGCCGGTGAGTTCACCTGCAGTTCGCCGCGTGAAGCGAAAGCGGAAGTGTTGTGTTGGATGATGGCCGCTATAGATACGATGGGCACGCCGTCTGCTCTGGCAAGCGTGATTTGTTCTTGAAAACTGACGCCGAAATCAGCGGCGCCGCTGGCAACGGCTTGTTCTGCGTAGACCTCGCCGGGCTGGATGATCTCGACCTGAAAGCCTTCGTCTTCGAAGTAGCCTTCTGCTTCGGCGACAAATAAGCCGGTGTGATTGGTGTTCGGCACCCAATCGAGCATCATCTTGATGGATGTGGGTGCTGCTTGATCGCTTTCTTCCGCTGCAACCTGGCAGGCAGATGCTGCCAGGATCAATGCAAGACATGTCGTAGTAAGTATCGCGATTCTTTTCATGATGGAATCTCCCTACCTTTTCGATCTGAATTTCTCGGTATGCTTTGAGATCTTGGCGGTTTGATTTGACGCGAGTTTATCGGCACGGAGCGCGACGAAACCTCCCTCTCCATAGCCATCCTGGATTGCCAGTGTTTTTCCGGTCGTTTCGTCCTCTTTCTCCCTTTCATGGGCTGCGGCAAAGGGATCGCCCATGAGTGTTTGTCGAGAGACGATGTTGGAAAATCCAGTGTCTCGTAGATGGCGGATGATTTCATCGGAACTGTGGAAGTGGGCATCCCGGAAGAAGGGGTCCTTTTCCTTCTCCGCATCGTAGACTAGGCCGAGTTGGCTGGCTTTGTCAATCATGCCGATGATGATCCGCCCTCGTGTGTTGAGCACCCGATGGATCTCGTTCAGGATGATTTGGATATCGTCCACGAATGGATCAACGGTGTTGATAAGGACGAAATCGAATTGATCGCTTCCGAAGGGAAGCCGTTCCCCGAATGCCTGACATACGAGGATATCTCGGGAGAGTGCAAACCGCAGTGCTCGACGGGCAGGGTCAATACCCGTGCGGATACCGAGTGGTGCGGCAAAACGCCCTGTTCCCACGCCGATCTCCAGGCCTCTGCCGTTCTCTGAAACCATCGCCGCCAAGGTTTCTAGTTCGGCTTTGTAGACTTCACTGTTCTCGTCGAACCAGCTGTCGTAATCTTCAGCCAGATCGTTGAAGCTTTGTATTGTATTCATGCAGGATCCTATCAATAGATACCGGTCTCTTCCCATTGTTCGGCTCGATGCGTGGAGTAATACCATGGCAGTGATAAACGTTCGATCCAATACAGCAGCGCAAACAAGCCGATGCTGATCGCCGTGGTGATCAAGATGGCCACAAAGACCTGATCGGTGGCCAGCGCGTTTTTCGAGCGCAGCATGTACAGCCCCAGGCCGGCAGAACCGCCCACCCATTCACCAATCGTGGCGCCAACGACGCTGTACGTCACTGCGACGCGTAAACCGGAGAAGAAGGACGGCAATGCGGTGGGGAGCCGAACGATACGCCAGATTTGACGCCGGCTGGCGCCCATGGCGCGCAGCAAGGCGACCAGATCGGGATCGGTGGAAGCAAGCCCATCGGCCGTACTGACTGCCATGGGAAAGAAGCAAACCAGCACGACGATGATCACCTTGGGCAACAAACCAAAACCGAACCAGATGATCAGCAAGGGCGCGATGGCCATGATTTGTATGGTCTGCGAGGCGACGAGCAAGGGATACAGCGCTCTGCGTAAGAAGGAGGAGAGATCGATCGCGGCTGCAATCAAAATGCCCAAAAGGATGGCGATCCCCAGGCCGATCGCGGTCTCGAGCATCGTCGTACCAATCGCCGAGAGCAGGATTTGACGCGTCTCCCAACCCGCTTGAACCACCTGGAGCGGGGAGGGCAGGATAAACGACGACAATCCGGTGCGGGTGGCGACGACGTGCCAGCAAAGCAGGACGAACCCGATCAACAGCAGTGCAGGTAGTGCTTCGCCTGCCCAGCGTGAGGGCATACGCCGCTCGTTTCTTTTCTTCGCGGTCGTGAGGGATTTATTCATCGCGCTTTCTATATTTGCCCACTTTTTCTTCGATCGTTGTGCCGTGGATGCTGTCCCCGATCTTGATCAGGGTCACGACCTGATTCGCTCCGGCTTCGAAACAAGCCAGGTGCGCTGCTTTCGCGGCCGCCAAGAGATCGTCCAAATGGCCTTCCATCACCGTCTCCATAGGAGTCACTTCGTAGTGGACTCCGCAGGCAGCGATTGCTTCGATGGCGCGACCGACGATCGGAAAGGCGTCCTCGCTAAGCGGCAGCACCTGAACGGATACGTTGACGGTTCGATTTTCATCCATTTCCATCTCGTTCTCTCCTCGTGTGATACCTCAACACCGCGATAGAGGTTCTCGTAGTATAGGTGGTGTTCAGGCTCTACCTGGTGTGTGTATCGCCAACAACATTCCCTGCTGTAGATCTACGCGGGCGTGGGACCCTGTAAAAACGTTGCTGATACCGCGCGCCGGTCCAGGATACAGGCTCTCACCGTCCAGGAGATAAACCAGGTTGTGCGTTGTGATCCCTTGTGCGGCAGATCCGATAGGGATCAAGCTGAGTGTGTCGCCCTGTTGTCCTTCGATTTCGTCACCCGGTGGACGGATCAGCCATGCCGTTTGATCGCCATGCCAGATGCGCACGTGGACTCCCTCAAGGTGGGGATGCGCAAGCAGGTATACGTTGGACATGGTCATGTCCAGGCGGCCACCGACGGCAGCGAGAATGAAAATTTCTTGCGCGCCCTGATCGATGGCGTAGAGCAGGGCTAGCTCCAGATCGGTCTCATCCTTGTGCAGGGGGAATTCCTCGACTCTTACCCCGGATTTGAGCAAGGCTTGGCGCTCGCCGGGTTGCAGTGAATCGAGGTCGCCGAGTATGACGTCGTAGTCCAAATCAAGCAATTGGCAGTTCTTGCTGCCGCCGTCCACGGCGATTACCTGGGCGATGTCGAGCGTATTAAGCCGCGTCCGGATGGCTTCTACATCCGCGATTTCGCCATTAACCACGATGAGCACCAGTTCTCCCATGGAAAAAGCCACTCCTTGGCGAGGGAGTGGCTTGTGTGGACTGGGTATTTGTGCCATCCCTACGCCGGTATGATCCGGATCAGGTTCTACGGGTCGAGGGCGCTTACCCTCCTCTCAGCCCGGTGCTTTTCGGGCTCCCCGTGCAACTTTTTCTTTGCTCGTTCCGTTTGAAGTATACCGGCAGGCTAGATGGCCGTCAAGCCATTGAGAACTCTCGAGGTGTCTGTCGTCGTAAGTGAGAAAAAAACCCCCCCACAAGTGGAGGGGTTTTCATATTGATGATGAATAATCCTGTGATCGCTTGAATTAATCCTTATTCTTTCATCTCTTCGAGAATGCTGTAGAGGAGTTCGAGCAGCACGTTCTTGACCGAATCTCGATCCGTTGCCACGCAGGGCAGCATTTTGACTTTCTCGTCCAGCTTCAGCGCAATGCGTAGATCGTCGACTTCCCAGGCATCATCGGCATCCTGTTTGTTGGCTGCGACTACGTATGGGGTCGGCGCGTAGGCACGGAAAGTTTGCAGGATGCCGCGGGCTTCACGGAAAGTTTCCGGTCGGGCACTGTCCACCATTACGATGAAGCCTAACATGCCCTCCGAGAGAATCTCCCACATGAAGTCGAAGCGCTTCTGACCTGGCGTGCCGAAAAGGTAGAGGACGAGATCGTCATCGACGGTGATTCGTCCGAAGTCCATCGCCACGGTGGTCGTTTCTTTTACGCGCTCGGCCTCCGAACTGATCTTTCGTTCCGTGGATACGACATCGATCTCACTCACGGAACAAATGAAAGCGGTTTTACCGCTGTTGAAGGGACCGGTGACGACCATCTTTACAGTTTGCATAAATGATCCTCGCCTACAGTGACCGGACGCGATCGATCAGACGATTGACCAATGATGTCTGTTTCTTGCGATCGACAGGTGGAACTTGTTGGGCGTGCCTGGGTAGCGGCATGCCATCCGGTCGTACGATTTCGATTAGTCCAGCCTGGAGCAACCCGTAGACAATGCGGCGGATTTCCAGGTCATTCATTTTATTGGCTTTGGCGATTTGCTTGATGCTGTTCTTGGGATTGATGTAGGAGACGACTTTCCATTCTTCGACGGTGAGATTGACATCGCGGATATTCGCACCAGGGCGTTCAACGAAATTCAACGCCATGCTCAGGTTGGGGATCTCGTCCTGGAGTTGTTCCCACTCCTGGACGTGACGCGACCCTTCCATGATGATGTTCTCGAGATCGAGACGAATTGTGATGGCGTCATCTGGTGGCAACACGCTGGCATCGAAGCGAAAGAAGCCGTCGGACCATGTGAAAAGTTGATATACGGTATCCAACACATATTGCTGGATTCCCGAGAGGATATCTTGCTGGCTGAGGTAACCCGCGTTGATCAGGAGCAAACCGAGTTCTTTATCGGATTTATCACTGGCGTGTTCTTTTATCGTTGTAGCTTGCTTTGCGGTCATCACGCCAGCCTTGGTCAAAACATTGGTTAGGGAACTGTCCCCTTTGCCCATTTGAGCGTAAATCAGTTTTCCTTTATTAAAGGAAATCCAAGCAACCTCGTCCGGTCCTTCGACGGTGAGGGTACCGGTTTTTTTCGCCAGATTGACCAGATTGAATAATTGTGTGACCGTGAAGTCACGCAGGTTGCCCTTTAGTGCCATTTGGCTCTCTTTAACACCCATACACTCATTGATCGCGCCCTCTCTCTATACAGCGGGGGAATTGCGTATCATCTGCGCTGCATGAGTTCTCTACGCGATCAGGTGGCGGGATTATACCTGTTGGGCACGGACAGTGCAAACACACGACATGCCAGAGTCGATGGGGATTCTTGGAATCCTACCCAGATTCGAATCGTGACCATCCCATATAGATTCCATTTTACTGCCACATACCACTCATTGTATCGACAACTGTGGTGGGTTTTCAACTGGTCCGTATTGGCTATTGGGTTGCACCGGTTTATATCGACAAGAGGAAATTAGGCTTGGTATCAAGCCTTTACCCGAGACTAAGTTTATTTCGGATTGATTATGAAAGAAGCATGATGGTCCTCTGGATGCGGTAAATCTTGATTTATAATCACAATGCTGTATTACCCCCTCTCTTGGGGCAAACAATTTGAAGAACGTGCAATTTTCACTTGAAACGATATCTTCTTCACGAAAGATGATGTGATCGTAAGATGGATAGCCGGAAATAGCTATGAAAAGTCGAAAGATATTCCATATTCCCCTTTTCCCATTCTTTATCGGTGTCTATCCCGCTTTATTCTATTTGGGTGAGAATATTAGTGAAGTCGAGATCGTCGATTCCAGTCGAGTATTTGTAGTTGTCTTGATTTCAATATGTCTATTGTTTCTCATTCTTAGAATGTTGATCCGGGATTGGGATCGTGCGGCCATGCTATGTTCGATCATTGCGAGTCTGTTTTTCAGTTACGGTCACATTTATACACTTCTGAAACCAGTCAGTGTTTTTGGGGTGACACTCGGCCGCCACCGTTACCTGATGGCACTATTTTTGATCTTGCTGGTCCTCGGAACGCGCTGGGTGTTAATCAGAAAGGATTTCTCGAAACTCACTTCGCGGCTGAATTTGCTCAGCCTCTTGATCTGTCTTCTGCCGGTGGTTCAGATCTTGTCTTTCACGATAATTACACGTTCATCAAATATACAATCGATTGAGCCCGATCAAACTTTGCTTCCAACGGGTATTGAGACATATCCGGATATTTATTACATCATCCCGGATGCGTACACTCGTGATGACACCTTGATGGAGGTATATTCATACGATAACACGCCGTTTTTGGAGGCGTTGGAGGATCGGGGTTTCTATGTTGCACGATGCAGCCAGAGCAATTATGCCTGGACGCGATTGTCTCTCGGATCTTCCTTGAATTTGGATTACATTCAAGTGGTTCTTCCGAGTCAAGAATCAGTCTACCTTGACCATCTCGTTAAAGATAACCTTGTCGTTGGAATTTTTGAGAGTATGGATTACAAAATCATTTCCTTCGACACGGCATTTCCGCCAACCCTTTGGTACCATGCTGATTATTTGTTTTCGTATAAACGTGATAATTCCTGGGAACATTTTATTTCCCATGGGCTGCGAGAGTACGAGGCACTTTTTTTTCGAACAACGGCGGGTTTAGTGCTTTTAGATGTGGAGTCGCTGCTGCAAGGGAAAGTACAAGAATTGGTATATGAATCCCCGAAACGAGATCGATATGTGCGCGTTGAATATAACCTTGACAAGTTAGATACTGTACCTTTAATGGCTAGCCCGAAATTTGTTTTCGCGCATATCAATATCCCACACGAACCATATATTTTTAGTAAGACGGGGAAATTTATACCGAATCAGGCGGATGATATCGTCGGATACCGGCAACAAATCGAATATATGAATTCGCGCATTTTGGATCTTGTTGATGT
>Ga0307439_1001006_pt1 | contig 18518 bp, 15 predicted proteins | sample SalMarWE160490MG_FD_202142 | JGI IMG/M metagenome (GOLD analysis project Ga0307439, IMG submission 202142) | Salt marsh sediment microbial communities from the Plum Island Ecosystem LTER, Massachusetts, United States - WE1604-90 | ecosystem: Environmental > Aquatic > Marine > Intertidal zone >... | reverse complement strand
CAAGGATCCACAACAATCCAAAAGCGGCATCGTACACTTTACTATGCTGCTGTCTTCATCGATACAGGAGCCGAAATGATACGTTTAACACGAAGAGAAAAATTATTGGCTGGGGGTGTACTGATTTTCATAGCGGCATGGTCGCTGTTTACTGCTGGAGTCAAGCCGGCTCTTGCCAGGATTGAGACACTCAATCGGGTTATTTTCCAAAAACAACAGGAGCTTGAAAAACTTCGTGCCAGAAGCAAAGAATATATCTTTCTCCGTGACGGTCTCGATAATTTGCGTGCGAAGATTGCTTCTCAACAGAAAACTTTCGAGCTGCTGCCCTTCTTGGAATCATTAAGCGAAGAATGCGGCCTTGCAAAAAATGTTGCGATAATGAAGCAGCAGGTATTGCCGATAGATTCAAATTACTCTGAGACGATAGTTGAGGTAAGGCTGGAGAAATTGTCGCTTAGGCATCTTATTGATTTTCTCGTCAAGGTAGAATCTTCTGAGGTTCTTGCAAGAACCAAAAGCCTTTATATCAAAAGGAATGCGACAAACAAAGACCTGCTCGATTCAGTGGTTGAGATACACAATGCGAAATTAACCCAATAGCCATATCATCCATAAAAAAAGCCGCCTCAAAAGGCGGCTTTTTGCTAACGATTAAGAACATTTCCAAGCAGGTAATAACGCAAAGCTCAATAGTCATTATGTTCTTGCTGCTCACTGTTGTCACCACTTCGCGGGTGAGCGTGTTCATAGACGTCTTTGAGCTTTGTTGTCGTAAGATGCGTGTAAACCTGGGTCGTTGACAGGGACTGATGGCCGAGCAGCTCCTGGACACTCCTTAGATCCGCACCATTGTTTAACATGTGCGTTGCGAAGCTATGACGCAAGGTATGCGGACTGATTGCCGGGTCCAGTCCGGCCATTTTAAGATATTTGTCCATCTTACGACGGACGCTGCGTGTACTGAGCCGTCTGCCGTGCTTGTTCACGAACAGAACTTTGGAGTCAAAATTGCCGTTGTTTTGTGCCCGTTTATTTCTGAACTCCATATAATGCTGAATGACCTGCAAGGCGGATGAGCCGATAGGTGCGATTCTTTCCTTTTTGCCTTTGCCTCTGATATGCACGATCTCGCCCAGGAAGTCTACATCGTCCATATTTAGCGCTACAAGCTCGCTGACTCTTATACCGGTGCTGTAAAGCGTCTCCAGAATGGCTCTGTCTCTGGCACCGAGCCAGCTATTCATCGGCGGCGTATCGAGTAATTTCTTTACCTCTTCATAATCAAGAAACCGCGGCAGCTTTTTATCCTGTTTTGGAGTTCTTACAGCTACAACCGGATTGGAGGTGAGCTGGTTTCTCTTAACAAGATACTTATAAAAGCTCCGCAGGGTGGCCAGTTTGCGGGCTATGGTCGCCTTGGAATACTGCTTCTCATTTAGAAAGGCCAGATATGCTCTGACAACATCTGTCCCTGCTGAAAGAAGTAACTGGTCAACTTTCGGATTAGCCTGAGTTGCCACGGCTGTAGCTGAGCCGCCATGATGCTCGGCCGGTGAAATCGGTTCGGTGTCCGGCGGGCTGCCGTCGGAAGCGCTCACCAAAAACTTACCAAATTGTGTCAGGTCGGCGCCATAACACTTGGCCGTGTGTTCGGAGAAACGCCTTTCAAATCTCAAGTAATCTAAAAACTTTTGGATAGTTGTACTGTCTTCCATAATCTACCTACCTGTTTAATTTGTCGGGGATTTTCTTAACTTTTTAAAATCACACAATTGTACTGATTACTACCTTGACAGATGCCATAGTTATTAGTTCGCGTGAATCTGGGCATCTGTATTTTCGTCTAAGAGTTCATCCGCCTGGCCAATAAGCGACTGTGTCAGTTTGAAACTTAGCACGGCTGCATCAAACCAATCGAAGTCCGTCCGCTTATCCTTTGCTTGGTCAATCAGAGCATCCAGAAGTTCATCCTCGCAGCCGTTATCGTAACGAAATATAAACTTCTCTACCCCCTTGTTCAAAACCAGTTGTTGCTTCATTTTTTTCATTACTACAGGCAGCTTTAATTTCACTCAAAATCGGTTGACAAATATAGTCCGTTAAGTATTGCTATAAACGCCTACGTTTGTTATCGGCCTAAAACGAACTTACTAAAGCTCAAACTTCAATTTTCTTCAGCAAATGTGATAAAATCGACACTGTGAAAAACACTACAACGCTTTTATCGGCCAATAAGACCTCTGGCTTTACAAAATGAATGAGAATGTGGGGAGATTAAGGTTAAATTTAGATAAATTTATTTTGTTGGGCTGCTGTGGCGTGGAGGGATTCATTCCTAACTGGCCTTGAAGAAGGTTTTTCCGTCTTTTTGCTCGGAATGAATAACGCCCTTATGTTGAAGGTGAGTGACATATTTTAGCGCTTCATTGCGGACGATGCCCAGGCCTGAGCATATATCGTTCAGCGTGCAAGGCCTGCGTTTCAGTGTTGATAACACATCATCAGCTTTATTTTCAAAGAACTTGCTGCGGTAGGTTGCAGAAAAATCAACTATAACCTCGCATTTTGGGCCTAATCGGGCAGCTATAGCGAGGAGTTTTTCGGTATCCAATCTCTTGAGGTGTGGTTTGGCTGTGGGTCGAACGGCTGTATTAAGCTGGACTTTGTCGGGGCGAATGAGTTCTATCGCGTCTCTGATTTTGGCAATTTGTTCGGCATCGGTATTTAGACCCTCGACAAAAAACACTTCAAGCCATATCCGGCCGGCAAATTCATCTCTAAATGCGCATAAACCCGAAATCAGGTTTTCGATACTAATATCTTTGTGTGGGCGATTTACTTTCTGGAAAGTCTGTTCGTCACCGGCGTCTAATGAAGGCATTACTACATCAGCCTTTGCGCAATCTGCCCGTACATCTTCTTTGTACAGCAGTGTGCCGTTGGTTAATACGGCCACAGGAATATTGGTAGTTTTCTTTATGCCGTTTATAAGTTCGCCGAGCCGTGAGTTCAACGTCGGCTCACCTGAACCTGAGATAGTGATGAAATCAGCTTCCAGGCCTCCGGCCAGAGTTTCTCTTAGCTCGGCCAAGATAGGCTCGATGGGTCCATAGTCCCTGCGCTTTATAGTTATCTCTGTGGTTTTACCGAGCTGGCAGTAGATGCAATCAAGGGTACAGACCTTGAACGGCACGATATCAACGCCGTAACTTCGTCCTAATCTTCGTGAAGGTACCGGCCCATAGAAATATTCTTTCTCACCAGCCACTTTTTTACCCATGTATGACCTTAAATATTTCTTTACACGTTTTTAGCAAATCTTCGAGCCATTCTATCGGCATAATGCAGGCGGCATCTGATTTTGCTTTTTCCGGCTCGGTATGAACTTCAATAAAAAGTCCATTAGCACCGGCTGCGATTGCCGCCTTTGCAAGTATCGGGGCCATTTCCCGTCGGCCTGCGCTGGCATTGCCGAGTCCGCCGGGCTGTTGCGTGCTATGGGTAGCATCGAAAACAACCGGATAACCCAGCCTCTTCATCTGCTCAATGGCTGTCATATCGTTGACCAGCCGATTGTAGCCGAAGAAAGTGCCACGCTCTGTAAGTGTTATTTTTTCGTTGTCGCAGGCACGAATCTTCTCGACCACATTTTTCATCTCATTGGGAGAGAGGAACTGGCCTTTCTTTACGTTTATCGGTTTGCCCGTTCGTGCACAGGCGTAAAGCAAATCAGTCTGTCGGCACAGAAAAGCGGGCACCTGGAGACAATCCACAATCTCGCCGGCCACAGCGGCCTGAGATGGTTCATGGACATCGGTCATAATGGGCAGGTTGGTCTGGCGACGGACCGCTTCGAGAATCTCCAAACCCTTCTCAATGCCCGGCCCCCGGAAGCTGTGCAGGCTGGAGCGATTGGCCTTATCGAAACTGGCTTTGAAAATTATTCCAACTTTGGTCTTTGCACCAATATCGACGAGTCTGTTCGCAATATCTAAACAGCAGGTTTCGCTTTCAATAACGCAAGGTCCTGCCATTACAAATAAGGGCGCATCCAGACCAATTTCAACCTGCCCAATTTTGAAATTTCTTTCATTCACATCTCGTATCTCATATATTGGGTCATTGCCAACAATCAATAATCAATAGTCAATAGTCAATAGTCAATAATCAATGCTTATCCTATTGCTCTGATAATTCTTGTTCTTATTCCTGCGGGTTTTGCGCCTTCTGGCACTATACAATTAACCGCCCGCGGTATCACCTCAATTTGTACGGGCAAAGCCGGCCCAGGGTCACCGTCAATTTCAGTCATTACCGAATTGATTTTGGAACTTACGCGGATGTTTTGGCCCTGACGATAGATAACATCGCCGGTATCGGCATGCTGTTTTAAAACAGTCATCACGGAATGCTTGACTAAGTGAAGTTGAGACGCACATTTATAAACACACACGTCCAGCAAACCGTCGCCGAAATCGGCATAGTGTAATACCTGCAGGCCTACGGCATATCTTGAAATGTTTCCGACAAAAACCAAGCCTTGGCCATCGAAAATCTCTTCCCCGTCAACCTCCACCTTCATAGGGTCGAATTTGTAGTTCCAGAATGTTCGCCATATCGGCCAGAAGTAATCGAAGTAATCTATATGTCCCTCTCGTTGCTCGCTGACTCGTTTGACCACTTCGCCGTCAAATCCAAAGCCGGCTATGGAAGTAAAACATCTCCCATTTGCACTTCCTAAGTCCAGAGGTCGAATGTATTCTGCCTCAAATGTTCTTATTATTGTTTTTAGCGTTTCATCAAAACCTAATTCATTCGCAAGCAGATTTTCCGTTCCGTGTGGAACTATCAGCAACGGCTTGTCACTGCCTTCCAGACCGTGCGCAACCTCTCTGACGGTACCGTCGCCACCGACAACAACAACCATTGCACAGTCGTAATCAACTGCTGCATTGGTGGCCAGTTCACAGGCATTTTCCAAAGAAGTTGTCAGACTAATTCTGACATCGAATCCCCTTTTGACGAGATATTGCTCAAATCGGCGCCCGGTCAGTTTACTGCTGGTGGCACCGGACTTGGGATTTACAATATAAGCAATGTAACCATCTTCCGGTTTCATTTTTCTGATTTACTATTTTCTATTTACTATTGACTATTTGCTTTTTCGCCACTAAAGATGCGTAACTTTCTGTTATGTGCGGCAAATCGGTCAGTTCTAAACTCTTTTGCACAGTGACTATTTTCTCTTCGTCGGGTCCTTCTATTTCAACAAAATCACCTAACAATGGCAACTCATCCAGATCAACTTCACAATCACCAAGCTGCCAAAGGCGACGTTTTTTTTCAACAACCAAAACCTCTTCGTACCCTAATGCCGAAAGCAGCTTGCGGACTGAATCGGCATCCTTGATTTCAAACTCTATCTCCTGCCTCCTTTTGAAGTTGCTTTTTTGTTTGGCACCTTTATAAGTCAAACAAAAGCTCTCATTCTTGTAAACCGTTTGTTTCCGTAATCGAAGACATCTGTCGGTTTTAGTCAGTGTTGAATTTACATCATCAAAAAAGTAATCGGTCTGTAATTGCTCTACAAGAAACTCGGCGCCGAGTTCGGCCAGCTTACACTCTATTTCCTCTAACGAATCGACCTTTAGCTTTGCTTCGATTTCAGTACACATCAATACATTTGTTTAAATGTAACGCTATACTCTATTGTCATTCCTGTGAAAACAGGAATCCAGGGATGTTGCGATGTGGATTACCACTTGCGCGGGAATGACATAATGCTATATAACTATATTTACCAATCGTGATTTAATGACGATAACTTTTTTCGGCTCTTTACCGGCCATAGCAGCGATTACCTTTTCACAGGTCAGTGCCTGTTGCTTTATCTGCTCCTCATCTGCCTCGGCGGAAACGACGATTCTGTCCTTTATTTTGCCATTGACCTGCACGGCTAATTCAATTTCCTTTTCTTTAATTAGCTCCTTGTCATATTCGGGCCAGAGCTCATAAGCCAGGCTCTCAGTATGGCCCAGCTTCTCCCAGAGTTCTTCAGCAATATGAGGTGCAAACGGGGCGAGAATCAAAACGAATTTCTCCATTACGGACAGGGGTTTGATTTCCTTCTTGTTTAAGTGATTTACACAAATCATCATCGCACTTATAGCCGTATTGAAGTTGAACGTCTCGATATCATCGCCAACCTTTTTTATCGTCTGGTTCAACAGCCGCAACGTCTCTTCATCTGCTTCGGCTTCCTTTACCTGTTCGGCAAGCTCACCTGTATCTTCATCGATTACCACCCGCCAGGACCTTTGCAAAAAACGGTGCACCCCTTCAACGCCCTGCATACTCCAGGGCTTGATTGCCCCGAGAGGCCCCATAAACATCTCATAAAGCCGCATCGAATCGGCACCATAGCCGGCAATGACCTTATCAGGATTGACTACATTGCCGCGGGACTTGCTCATCTTCTGGCCGTCTTCGCCTAAAATCATTCCCTGATTGACCAGCTTCTTGAACGGCTCTTTCGTGCTGACATAACCCAGGTCGTAGAGAAGTTTATGCCAGAATCGCGCATACAAAAGGTGCAAGACCGCATGCTCGGCACCGCCGATGTACAAATCAACTCCGGTATTACCCATCCAGTATTTTTCTTTTTCCGGGTCCCAGCCGCGATGATTATTATGAGGGTCGAGATACCTGAGATAATACCAGCAACTGCCGGCCCATTGAGGCATTGTGTTTGTTTCGCGTTTTGCTTTTGAACCATCGGGTAACGTCACATTTACCCAATTATCGATACTGGCTAATGGTGGTTCACTTGTCCCTGTAGGTTGATAGTTTTCAACTTCGGGCAGTGTGAGCGGCAGATCATCCTCGGCCAGATTTATTACATAGCCATCTTCGGTATGTAAAATCGGAAACGGCTCACCCCAATAACGCTGTCTACTGAAAAGCCAGTCACGCAGCTTATAGTTTACAGATTTTCTACCCTGACCTTTCTGCGCGAGCCAGTCTGTAATTTGCTCCTTGAATTCCGGTGTACTAAGGCCATCGAACTGGCCGCTGTTAATCGCCCTGCCGTCGCCGACAAAGCACAACTTGCCCTGCTTGACCAATTCAGCTTGTTCGCTGTCCTGAGGTTCAACAACCGGAACAATCGGCAGCTCGAATTTTGTAGCGAATTCAAAATCCCTTTCATCGTGAGCGGGAACTGCCATAATTGCGCCGGTCCCATAGCTAATTAAAACATAATCACTTATCCAGATAGGAATCTTTTCGCTATTGACCGGATTTATCGCATAAGCGCCAGTAAAAACACCAGTTTTCTCTTTTGCCAAATCAGTCCTGTCCAAATCGCTTTTGCGTGCTGCTTCTTCACGATATTTTTGAACAGCTTCTTTTCTGTCTTCACTTGTGAGCTTATCTACAAGCGGATGCTCAGGGGCCATTACCATATAGGTCGCGCCGAACAGCGTATCGGGGCGGGTGGTGAACACGCGAATGTTTTCATCGAAACCATCAACCTTGAAATCGACGTCTGCTCCAATGCTCTTGCCAATCCAGTCTGTCTGCAATTTCTTTATCGATTCCGGCCAGTCCACCAGAGCTAAATCTTCGAGGAGTCTTTCGGCGTATTTTGTTATCCGTAGCATCCATTGTCGCATCGGTTTTCTGATTACCGGATGTCTGCCGCGTTCGCTCAGACCGCCGACGACTTCCTCATTGGCCAGAACCGTCCCGAGCGCCGGACACCAATTGACCGGCACCTCCGCCTCATACGCCAAACGATTGTCATCTATGAATTTTAGTTCATCCTGTTCACTTAATCCTTCCGGAATGTGCAGCTCTTCAATCGGCCTGGCCTTTTGCTCAGTCTCGTCAAAGTAGCTATTGAATAATTTCAAGAATATCCATTGAGTCCATTTGTAGTAATTGGGGTCGGTTGTGTCGATTTCCCTGTCCCAATCATAGCTGAAGCCTAATGATTTGGTTTGCCGGCGCATATTATCAATGTTCTTTTGCGTTGTCTTTTCAGGGGCGGTGCCGGTCTTGATGGCGTTCTGTTCAGCAGGCAAACCGAAGGCATCCCAGCCGAAAGGGTGCAGGACATTGAAGCCCTTCATTCGTTTATACCGGGCGACTATGTCGCTTGCAGTATAACCTTCCGGATGACCGACGTGCAGACCCTGGCCGCTGGGATAGGGAAACATATCAAGTACATAATATTTATCCCTGGAGTTATCACAGTCGTGTGCTTTGAATGTTTTGTGCTCTGCCCAGAAGTGCTGCCACCTCTTTTCAATTTCGCCGAATTCATAAAGTCCCTTCTTCGAACACATCAATTTTTACTGCTCCTTATCAATACAAAAATCAATCTTTATTACACAATAAAATAAATATCCAGGAAAATCCACTAAGAAACTATCTCAAAACACAATTTGTCATTCTGAGCCCTTCGCTTTGTTCAAGGATAAAATCCGCGAGAAGAATCTCTTATTTCTGCCGGCCAAACCCTTCCCCTTCGACCCTTCGGCTGCGCTCAGGGCAGGCTTTTTTCGCTCAGGGCTAAAGGCTCTTTGCGCTCAGAGCCTGCCCTGAGCTCGTCGAAGGGGTGACAGTTTTGAGATAGTTTATAAAATCCATCGTCTATTGGCAGCGGTAAACTTTGGCAGGTTTTTACTTTGATATTATTAACAAACAGTGTTTTTGGCTTGCTATGCACGTAGTACTTTTCGTTAGCGAAAAGTACTACGCTCATCTTAGGTTTCAATCAGACATATCGGATAAATACCAATCGTATAAAAGTAAATATGCTCGATGCAAATATGCTCGATGCAAATACGCTCGATGCAAATATGCTCGATGTAAATATGCTCGATGTAAATATGCTCAATGTCGGCGGTTTAATGAGATGACCGCTTATCCGTGTGGAGCCGAGGATTTAGAGCCTATCCGAATAACTATTCGCTCTCGCCTGTCATTCCTTCGCTTTGCTCAAGGACAGGTCTGAACGGAGCGCAGCGAAGTGAAGAATCTCCTCTTCGTTGGCCAGATTCTTCGGCTTCGCCTCAGAATGACAAAGGATGAAGGGTTATTCGGATAGGCTCTTAATGCTCCCACATTCCATCCGGACGGACGTGGAGCACGCCGGTATCACGATAAAAGTTCAAGGTCGCTACAACATAATCTACCAGAGCCTGCGTAGCAGCATTTTGAGCGTCAAATAAGTCATCTTGGGCGCTGAGCACCCGGCGGCTGCTGGCGCGTGCATACTGCATCAGCAGATTGGTCTTTCTAAAGCGCTCCTGAGCCACCTTAAGGGCCTCCGATTGAATCCTGTATCGCTCCGCTGCCTCTGCAAGATCACGGTAAGCTTGGCGGACTTCCAGCCTAATCGTATCCGCAGACAGCTCATATTCTCGCTGTCGCTGATTCAGCGTTATGAGAGCTTTTCTATAAACATTATGTTCAGCGACACGATCCACCGGTAGATTGAGATCGAAGTTCAGACTATAGTCCCTGGCAGCTTGCAAGGTCTGACGGTTACCCTGTTGTTGCGAGGCAACATCGGACGTGCCCGAAACGCTTAAGTCAGCGCGAAGGGCATCTACCGCCACGAAGACCTTACGCTGCGCATCAATAACACCTTCGGCGCTATTAACAAGGTCAAGACGCCGAAGCAAAGCGGCTTCGACAACCTCAGCCTCAGCAAAATCAGGCTCAAGTCTCTCCGCAGCCCTTAAAGCTTCAAGCTCACTGACGTCTAATTGGAATTCTACCGTGGTTGGCACACTAAGTGTTATCTTGAATAAATCCAACAGCGACTCATATTCTTTCCGAGCTTGAACATGTATATCTTTGGCTTTCAACATCTCCTGTCGCACTCTGTCAAGCTCTAACGTGGGCAAACGGCCGGCATTAGTTAATTTTTCAACGCGACCATATAACAAGGTAAGAGTATTGTAGTTAGATTCTGCGTTTCTGGTCAGGTCATACAGTTCCAGTACCTCGTAGTATTGTGCAATAACGGAAACCACAAACGTCTGACGGAACCGATTGAACGCACGTACCTGATATAACGTGTCCCGCTCAGCCTGTGTGAGGTTCTCTAATACTACTTTCGGATTGCTGCCGCGAAGCAAAGGTTTTGTGACAGTTGCAGTCAAAACAGAGGCCAGCCCCCCCTTCATATTACCGGTAAGCACATCAAGCCAGGCGGCTGATATTTTAGCACCTATCAGAGTGCCCGTCGCTAATAACCTGTTAAAACCCAAATTGGCCTCCGCCCCGATGGCCGCATCATTCCAGTCAGCATCATAACCACCGCTCAAGCCAGCAAAATACTGTGTTTCAAACTGATGACGAGTCAACCTTAAATCCAACGCCATCGTGTATAAAGTTTCCTTCTGCAATTGATAGTCACGATTGTGGGCGGTCGCAATTGCAACCGCCCGTGGAAGGCTCAGCACGCCGCTGGCAGGTATGGTTTTCTCAATTTGAATGTCGTTAGGCGATGGAGCTGTGTCGCTAATCTTATAGTTAGTTTTTGTGCCGAAATCTTTACGCCACTTTTGGTCGATGATGTTATAGACCTGTTCGTCAGCTTCCTTTTTATAGTTATGCTGAGTGCACCCGGCCAAACTACACAAACAGACCAGGCCGCATATAATCAGATAACTCAGTTGTTTTGTAAAACAATTGCAAATCATAATATTCACCTGCGGCTTTGAAGTCTTATCTACAATCTGCGTATCCCAACCATCTCACCCGGGACCAGCTCTAAGCCCTCAGGAACATCTATCACTACTGGTCGTCCCCATTGAGGGATGTTGGGATTTCGCCATAGTCGTTCCGGCATTAGTTCCATTGTGGGCCCGACGTGTGTTATCTGGGACGTCGCTATCTGTGGCGGTTCCCTGTCCTTGATGAGTGCAACGAGCATCTTTTCTTCCACTTGACCCAATTGTCTGTCGCTGACGTATGCAATGATTTCACTCGGCCTGGCCTCAGCTATGGCAAGGATAGGCTCGCCGGCGGCGACGACTTCGCCAGGCCTTCGCAGAATTTTCTCACCGGGTCTGCGTAGGCGAGCCTCATTTGCCCGCTGCTGGACTGGGATCACCACACCATCGATTGGAGCCTTCAACTCTAATGCCTCACGAGACTTCAGCGCCTCGAGCTGTGCCAGCAATCCGTCCATAAGGCGCTCCTGAACACCTATCTGTTTGCGTATAACCTCCAAAGCATCATCTACAGAAGGGTGAAATGGATGGCTTCGCGCATATTCATCACGCCGCTGCTGGTTTTGTTCCAAATCACTTTTGGCCTGCTCCAGCAAATGCTCGTTCTCTTCGATCTTTTTTGCCAGAGCGTTGTATTGGACTTGAGTTTTCTCCAGCTCATAGGGCGCAACAGCATCCTGTTCCAGGAGGTCCCGGACAATCTTTGCTTCCATAGCCAGGTCTTCCAAAATTATGCGGTCGGAAGCAATTTGTGACCTCAGGCTAAGTATCTGAACTCTGGCATTTTCCACGTCAATGGAAAATCTTCTCCTGTCGCTGAGCCGATTGGTTTGGCGGTCGGCTTTTTCAGCGAGCAGGTCGTCCTGAGTAGGGACTAACTGAGCTGCCAGGTGTTCTATTTCCGCTAAAATAGGCTCCAATTGTGCCTGCAATTCGACCCGTGGCTGCTCATTATCAAGCACAGTATTGACTACGGCTACTGTTTGCCCCTTTTTCACGTTTTCGAACAGTTGGACGTGGACGGTTTTAAGCCGGGCCGGGCAGTTAACAGCAATCTGACGTACCTGGCCACGAGCTATGCCGACAATTTCAAAACGTTGTGAGCGACGAGTGAAAAGCCCAACCACGCATGCGACGGCACTTAGCCAAACCAGGATAGGCAGGATGTGCCGACGTAAACGAAAGAGATAACTTGTGGGGCTTATCATTTTCATACGTGGCTTAGACCTCCAGCAAACGTTCCTGCATTGTCAGACTGATATTCTCGAGGCCTTCGACTTTTTGCAGTTCGTTCAACATCTGTTGGTTTTTTGCGGCGTTTCTTATCATCAGTTGATAGGCGTATTCAACTTCGGCGGTGCCAAAGCCGCTGGTTTGGGCCGAGATGAGGGTGAAACTACCGCAGAAACGTCTAAGGATAGCGGGAATTGGGCTATCAGGCCCAATATGGCCTCTGAAACTAAACCGCAAGAAGCCGTTGTGTGGTTGATGAGTGCCGAAGCCGGTCAGATACAAATAAATTGCTATTAAACTTAGAATAACCGTCCCGACAATGGCCACTGCATAGCGCTGAGAGCCTGCTGCCATGCCCACCACCAGTGAACAAAAAATGAAGGCTATGTCCCTGGTATCTTTGATGATGTTGCGAAAACGTATGATCGCTAAAGCTCCCATTAGTCCAACAGCGGTGATGATACTGGTGCCGATAACAGCCATAACCATTGCTACGACAACGGTGATTAGAACCAGCGATTGGACAAAGGATTTTGAATAAGACAGACCGCTATGAGTGAAGTAATAAATCCAGGCCAGGACCTGTCCGAGAACAAAGGCAAGCAGCAGTGACAGCAGAACCGCCTCGGGTGTAAAAGCCCCCCCTGCCGAGGGGGTATCTTCCAGTATTTGCCAAATTCTATCCATAATTAGTATTCCGCTAACTGGGGCGCACAGAACTTTAACAAACAAGATTCTTTAATTGACGAAGCATACTTTGATATTGATTGCTGCCGTAAGTTGAAACACTTGACCATCCGGCTCAGCCATACGGGGTAATGACCGGTAAACTTGATTTCCAAAATAACGCCGCCTAAGGTATAGGGATTAGGCTGCCAGCCTCCTCCGCTAAGTCTAACTTCGGGCAAGCTGGTAACATTGTAAGCAAGCTCGCGGTCAAAGGTTACTCTTAGTCTGTTTTCCGAACCGCCTTCGTATGCCTGCCGAGTGTAACGAACTAATACCGCTGGCCTGGCTCTGATGTTGTTCATATAGAACTGGAATTGATTGATTGTCTCGGTGTCGGCCGTATAATTCTGCGGCGGCAGAGGTGAGCCTGCAAGCAAAGTTGGTACATCGCGATTCATAACCCTGGCCCGGTTTTTGATAATAATTGTGTTTATACGGCGCTTAATCTCAAGAAAGCGAGGATAATCCGGTTCGTCGGTGTAACTGCGGATTCGTAACTTGAAGCGATTTTTGTGTCCCCCGAGACTCTCTCTGCAGAGTTGCAGGTCGCACGAATCCAGATAAAGACTCACAATTGGGTAATCACCGCTTCGCTGTAATTTACAGTACCTGTCCAACTGCAAGTATGGCTTAATAAACTGGGCTATCGCTTCAGCCTTTGACTCACTAATGCGATATTTCAACTCGTGGCGGTACCTGAGGGTATGGCCAGCCAGCTTATCCGGCTGCTTTGCGGTTCGTAAGGACTCCCAAGGAGTGTTCGCATTGCTCTTACGATGGCGAGAGCCGGTATTCTGCCCGGAAGTCTGTTTTAATGATTTACCCTCAAACATAGCAACCTTCGTTACGCCTGTAAGAAGCGTATGTATCCATATCAAACAACTTAGTATTGAAGGATGTGGAAATTGTTAACTTTATTTATTTCGGGAACTTACGGCTTTTGACACGCCTGTCGGAAGCGTGCGTATCCGCATCTGTTATCGGACACGTACCTTCTTTTACGATGCACAAAGCCGGTTTTCTGTTCCATTGACCTTGCTTTTTTACCGCTTAGCCCTAATGTACAAACCCAGAATTTTACCCATTCTAACATATTTAGGACGCTTAAGTCAATAACATTTTGGCTCTGATAATGGCGCAAGCCATCCTGTGGACTTTCCCTGCGATTATGGGGCCTTGTTCAGAACTTTCAACGAGGATTTAGTGAATCGTATTATGACGTGGATTGGTTATACCTTTGTAGGGAAAAACATATCGAGCCAAAAGATTTTGAACACATCGAATCCACGGTGGGCGAATAATCACCGGAGTCGAGGATTTGCATAGCGCACCCAATCCACCTACTTCCATCGAAGCTGCTGGAGTTCATCCCTGCTTTTTTGATGTCGTTCAGGATTCCCGCCTTTACTCAATGTATAGTTTTGTATCGGAAGACAAAGATTTTTTCAATATTTCCAGCTATTTTCTGATTTTTATTTGGCCGCTCTGTTGGGGTAAATTTTTCCAATTTGTTAAATTTTCCCCGACTACATTTAGTTGACTATTGGACACCGAATTCATAGACTACAGAATTTAAGTTACGTAATACGAGACCTGTACTGAATTAGCCGAAGCCCTGAGCGCAGTCGAAGGGGAAGCCGAAGGGGCAGTCGAAGGATACGAAATCATGGCAGAGAAAATTGTAAAAGTTGGACTTGTTGGCTTCGGAACCGTAGGTACCGGCGTTGCAAAGCTTATAATCGAAGATGCGGATTCGATAACCGCTAAAACCGGTCTTCGGCTGGAGCTTGCCTGCGTTGTTGATATTGACACAAAGTCCGCGCGTCCGGTGGAGCTGCCCGATGGTATCCTTACCGATGACCTGAATAGACTATTAGACGATGACACTATTCAAATAGGTGTTGAGATGGTCGGCGGAACCGATGCAGCAAAACAGGTCCAGCTCAAAATGCTTGAGGCAGGAAAAGACGTGGTTACCGCTAATAAGGCCTTATTGGCTGAACATGGCAATGAACTTTATAGAGCCGCTCACAAGAACAATCGCTGTATTGCCTTTGAGGCCAGTTGCGCAGGAGGTATTCCTATTATCTCAGCTATCCGAACAGGATTAACGGCAAATAATATCACCGCGATGTACGGCATTGTCAACGGGACCTGCAACTTTATCCTCTCGAATATGACCTCTCAAGAAGAGACATTCTCCCAGGCTTTGGCTCAAGCACAGGAAAAAGGCTACGCCGAGGCAGACCCTACACTGGATATCAACGGCGGTGACAGCGCACACAAGTTAGCTATTCTTTCTTCTATTGCTTTCGGATATGAAATCACACTCGACGACATCTTTGTCGAGGGCATCGAAGCAGTTTCAAAAGATGATATTCGCTACGGAGGCGAAATGGGCTACTGTCTCAAATTATTGGCAATCGGACAAAAAGACGAGCAAAACAGAATCTCATTACGAGTACATCCTTCTTTCATTGCCAGGGACAATCCGCTTGCCCGCGTAGAAGGCCCTTTTAATGCTGTCAGCATATTCGGCAGTGCTGTCGGACAGGTAATGTATTATGGCCGAGGTGCGGGTATGATGCCTACTGCAAGTGCGGTTGTGGCGGATATTATCGATGTGGCCCTGGGTAATTCAGCTACCACCTTTCGCCATTTAAATCTGCAATCCAGAAGCCAGACAGCACCGTTAATAGAGAAAATAGACAACCTTATAGGCAGGTTCTATATCCGGATAATGTGCAAAGACCAGCCAGGTGTAATAGCTCAATGGAGTAAAGTGCTTGCCGAGCACCAGATAAGTATATCCGGTGCGCTGCAGCACGAAGGCATCGGCCCGGGAAATACCGTACCAGTGGTAATCGCAACTCATCCTACCCGGCAGAAAAATATCACAGCCGCGTTGGAAGATATGGAAAAACTTGACGTTATTGGCGGCAAGCCGGTTTGCATAAGAATCGTCGATATTCCAGAGGACAAAGATTAGTGACTAAATACGCCATAATAATTCCTGATGGTGCAGCGGACGAACCACTGGAGCAATTCGATAATAAGACCGTGCTTGAAGCTGCCCGGATACCAAATATGGACAAAGTCAGCACGTTGGGCAGGCAGGGTCTTGTTCGGACGGTTCCGGTTGATATGGAGCCCGGCAGCGATGTAGCGCAAATGAGTCTGTTAGGTTACGACCCGCAGCGATATTATACCGGCCGGGCGCCAATTGAGGCGGTGGCACGCAATATCAAACTGTCCTTAGATGACTGGGTTTTCAGGTGCAATCTTATTACCATTGCCGACGGCAAAATGGCAGACCATAGTGCCGGACATATCTCCACTGCAGAGGCCGGCAAATTGATAAAAGAATTGGACGAGCAGCTTGGTAACGAGCAAATTCGGTTCCATACAGGTGTAAGCTATCGGCATTTGGTAGTTTTCAAAAAGCTCAATTTCGACGTTAAGACATATCCGCCGCACGACCATATAGGTACGGCGATAGAAAAAATGTTACCTCGTGGCAAAGGTGCAGAACTGCTTGTCGATTTGATGGCCCGTTCGCAGCAGCTTTTCACTAACCACGATATTAATAAAGTCAGAAAAGACTTAGGCGAAAATCAGGTCAGCTCCATCTGGCTTTGGGGACAGGGCAAGAGAGCCCAAATGGAACGTTTCCAGAAGCTATTTGGACTCAAGGGCGTTACTATTACTGCCGTTGACCTCGTCAAAGGTTTGTCGAAGCTTATAGGCTTTGACTTGATAGATGTACCTGGCGCCACTGGTTTTATTGACACGAATTATCAGGGCAAAGCTTCTGCTGCAATAAAAGCGCTCGATGAATATGACATCGTTTTTGTCCATATAGAGGCACCCGATGAAGCGTCTCATAACGGCAACGCCGAGATGAAGAAAAAAGCTATCGAGCAGATTGATAAATATATTGTCGGTCCTGTGTTTGAGGCGCTGCAGGCTTACGAAAGCTGGCGAATACTGGTAATGCCGGACCATCCTACTCCTGTCCGAAACTGTGCTCATTCACCTGAGCCGGTTCCATTTGCTATGGCAGGTGATAATATCAGCGGCATTTTACATACCACTTTTAGCGAAGCCAACGCGGCCAAGTCAGGATTCAGGATAGACAATGGTTTTGAGCTGATGGAGTATTTCTTAAAAAGCTAAAGTTTATTGACCGTCAAAGCCGAATTCAGTAAATTGGTACGGCAAAAGTAAATTTAACAGGTTGATTATGGCAATAGTGGTGCAAAAGTTTGGTGGTACTTCGGTTGCTGACGCCCAAAAGATTCGCGCCGCTGCCAAGCGAGTAATTAGGGCGGTGGAGAAAGGCTTTGGGATTGTGGTGGTAGCGTCAGCCCGCGGCAAACAGACAGACCAGCTCATCGCTGACGCTTTGGAGCTTAATCCTAATCCGCCTAAACGCGAGATGGACCAATTGCTCAGTACCGGAGAGCAGCAAACAGTTTCACTTTTTGCTATGGCTCTTGACACTATGGGTTATGATGCCATCAGCTTCACTGGCAGCCAAATCCGAATAATGACCGACAGCGCCCATACCAGGGCGCGGATACAAAGTATCGGGGCCGAGCGGATTCATAAACAGTTAGACCAGGGCAGAATTGTTATTGTTGCGGGCTTTCAGGGCATAGATAAAGATGAAAACATAACGACACTCGGCAGAGGCGGCTCGGATACAACCGCAGTTGCGCTGGCCGCAGCGCTGGGAGCCGAGGAGTGCGAAATCTATACGGATGTCGATGGGATTCACACTGCCGACCCACGAATATTCAAAGATGCAGTAAAAATAGACGAGATTAGTTACGATGAAATGCTCGAGATGGCAAGTTTTGGGGCCGGGGTTATGCATCCTCGAGCCGTCGAATTCGGCAAGAAATACGATGTAAAGATTCACGTTAGAAGCAGTAGTAATGAAACTGAGGGGACAATAATTACCCACGAGGTACCGCAAATGGAAGGTGTAATAGTTTCAGGGGCAACAGTAAAAAAAGATATGGCCAAGGTAGGTCTTGTTGGCGTTGATAACGTCCCGGGTAATGCCGCGAAGGTATTCGCTCATCTGGCAAAGGCCAAAGTAGTTGTCGATGATATCATCCAAACTGAAATTAGTGCCGAAAAGGCAAACTTGTCGTTTGTAGTTGCCGTGTCGGATTTGGACGCTGCTAAGGAGGCTGTAGAGACAATCAAAGACGAAGTCAACTGCGAGAGCATCTTTGTTCGCGATGATATTGCCGAGGTCTCTGTGATCGGTATCGGTATGCGAACCCATTACGGTGTAGCTGAGAAGATGTTCACTGCCTTAGCTGAGGCCAAAGTTAATATCGATTCGATTACTACCAGTGAAATTCGCATTAGTTGTGCGGTGGATGAAGACCAGGCCGAAAAGGCCCTCGAGGCTGTCTGTACTGCCTTTGAGTTAGACAAACCGGCCGAGCAGCGAAGTGAAAGTTAGCCACGAAAGGACAAAACGAATAAAGAATAATGAATATCCACCGCAAGGTGTCCTGTGGAGAAAAAGGAATTTCAAAGTTCGTCTTTCGATATTCGGAATCTTAAAAACCTTACCAATCCGTGCCTGAACAAAACACAAACCCTTATGCGATGAGCAGACGTCGGCGAGCAGGTATAATCGTCCTGTCTCTGCTGGCGGTAGTGTTGTTTGTCTGGCTCGACCATAGCCCCATCAGAAGCAAATGGCAGTCTCAGCCCAAATCCGAAGAGCAGGCAAAAGCTAATGATTTTCAAAAATATCACAACAAAACCTTCACTGTC
>Ga0307439_1001004_pt1 | contig 18533 bp, 8 predicted proteins | sample SalMarWE160490MG_FD_202142 | JGI IMG/M metagenome (GOLD analysis project Ga0307439, IMG submission 202142) | Salt marsh sediment microbial communities from the Plum Island Ecosystem LTER, Massachusetts, United States - WE1604-90 | ecosystem: Environmental > Aquatic > Marine > Intertidal zone >... | reverse complement strand
TGCAGTGGTCGGTCTCGCCGCTCCAGAACTGGGTGCCGCCTGAATCGGCGCGGAAGCGGTAGTCGCCCTGCGGCAGGGTGAGTGAAACCTGACCGTTGGCGTCGCTCGTGCCGTGGTAGCCGCTGTAGCTTCCACCGGAGAAGGCGTAGACGGGGATGCCCTCGGCGGGCATGCCCAGACTGTCCATTACTGTGACGGTGACCGGGATGGTCACGCTGACGTTCGCCAGCGTGCAGCCGGGCACATCACAGTGGTTATTTTCTGCGGACCAGAACTGCGTGCCGTTAGGATCGGCGCGGAAGCGATAGCTGCCCTCCACGAGACGCAAAATGGCTTCGCCGTTCTCGTCCGTCGTGGAATGCTTGCCTGTATACGTCGTTTCGTCGAACACATAAACCGGCAGCCCTTCTATGGGCGTGCCGCTGGTGTCCTGTACGCTGACCAGCACCGGGTCGGGGATGGTGAAGAGCACCTCCGTGCAGCCGGCGATGGCGCAGTGATTCGTTTCACCGCTCCAGAACTGTGCACTATCGACGTCGACGCGGAAGCGGTAATTTCCTTCCGGCAGGGTGATGGCAGCTTCGCCGTTCTCGTCCGTGGTTTCGTGGTAGCCGGTGTAGGTGGAGTCGTCGAAGGCGTAAACCGGCAGATTCGCCAGGGGATCGCCGCGCTCGTCGACGATCTGCACGCTGACCGTAGGTCCACCAGTGCCGCCGCCGGGTGTGAGATAGTACTCAGCCACTTGGGTGCGGTTGCCTACGGAATCGTACGTGTAGTTGAAGGAAGACAGAGTCGTATCGTCGGCTTCGTGGGTTAACTCAAGCAGTTGGCCGGCGTTGTCGTAGCTGTAGGTCGTGACCACGCCGTTGGGCAGGGTCGCCGTTGACAATCGACTGGCGGAATCGTAGCTGTAATCGGTCACACCGCTGTCCCAATCCGCGACCTGGGTCAGGCGGTCGCTCGAATCGTAGGCGTAACTCACGGTCTCGCCATCCGGATAGGTCAGGGTGACTCTGTTGCCGACGCCGTCGTAGGCGTAGCTCACCGTTTCACCGAAGGGATCGGTGACAGAGGTCACACGCCCGAGTTCGTCGTAAACCCAGCTCGTAGTGCCTGCGCCGTCGCTCATCGAGAGACGGTTGCCATTGTTGTCGTAGTTGAAGCTCACATCATCATCCGGAGCGGGGTAATCGATCGTGGTCAGGCGGCCGGTGTCGTCGTAGACGTAGTTCGTGGTGAATCCCTCTGCGTCAGTTAACGAGACCCGGTTGCCGACGGCGTCGTAAGCGTAGCTGGTGGTATTGCCCAGCGGATCGGCTTCGCTTTCCAGGCGGTTGAGTTCGTCGTAGGAGAAGGTCGTCGAGTGGCTGCGGCCGTCGAGAATCGTGAGCCGGTTGCCGTTCGCGTCGTAGCTGTATTCGGTACGCACATTGGTCTCGTGATCGGCTGGCGCGCCGTAGAGGTAGTTCTCGACCACTGCCGTGAGACGGTTCAGCCCATCGTACTCGTAGCGTGTGACCACGCCGTTGGTGTCGGTCAGCGAGATGCGGTTGCCCACGGCGTCGTAGGCGTAGCTCGTCGTGTTGCCCAGCGGGTCGGTGACCGTCTCCTGGCGGCCCAGTTCGTCGTAGGTGAACGTGATCGTCTGCCCCGAGCCGTCGGTGGTGGCGAGTACGTTGCCGGTGGCGTCATGGGCTGTGGTGGTTGTATTTCCCAGGGGATCAGTCACCGAGACCGGCCGGTTGAGTTCGTCGTAGACCGTCGTGGTGGTGTGCCCTTCGGCGTCGGTTACCGTGAGTTGGTTACTGGCGGCGTCGTAGGTATAGGTCGTAATGCCACCTAGCGGGTCGGTCTGGGATTCCAGTCGGCCAAGCACGTCGTAAACATACGTGGTGGTCTCTTCATTGGCGTCCGTACGGCTGAGTACATTGCCGAGCGCATCGAATTCCGTAGAAGTCGTGTTCCCCAACGGATCAGTTACAGAAACCTGTCGACCGAGTTCATCATAGCTGTAGCTGGTGGTGTTATCCTCTGCATCGGTAATGGCTAGGCGACGGCCCAAGGCGTCGTAGGTGTATGTCGTTGTACCGCCCAGCGCATCGGTGACCGTCTCCAGGCGGCCTTGATCGTCGTAGACATAAAACGTCGAATTCCCGCGCGGATCGATGGTCTCGATGCGGTTGCCGAGTTCGTCGTAAACGTACTGTATATTTCCACCTTCGGGGTCGGTTTGGTGTGTCAATTGGCCTAGCGAGTTGTATTCGTAGGTTGTGGTATTCCCCAGGGCGTCCGTCGTGGCGATCACGTTGCCTAACTCGTCGTAGGTAGTGGTCGTCGTGCCGTCGAGGGCATCGGTTGTGGCCGCGACGCGTTTGAGGTCGTCGTAGGTATACGAAGTACTGTTTCCCAACGCATCGGATGTGCTGGCGACGGTGCCGTCGGGGTTGTAAACCGTGGTGGTGATGTTGCCCAGCGCGTCGTGCATCTCCACCATGCGGCCGAGTTCATCGTAGACGAAAGTTGTAATGCGATCCAAGACATCGGTCGTAGCAACCAATTGCCCGGCGTTGTTGAAGGTATTGGTCGTCTCGTTGCCGGCGGAATCGAACATGCGGATTAGACGATTGGCGTCGTCGTAGACATACTGTGTGCTACGCCCGAAGGTGTCGATGACTTCGATCTGGTTGCCCACGGCGTCGTAGACGTACTCGGTGACAATGTTGTAAAGGTTCTCGTCGTTCTGCGGGCGGGCGGGATCGTAGTTGCGCGTCGAGCGGATCATCCGTCCGGCAGCGTCGTACTCGCGGCGTGCGATCACGCCGTTGGGATCCTCGTTCTCGATCAGGCGGCCAAGATCGTCGTAGCGGTAGAGCCAGGTGTTGCCTGAGGCATCGGTCATCGAAACTTGTTGGCCATAAGAATCGTAAGTGTAAGATGTCGTATTTCCGGCCGCGTCGGTGATGCTTTGCAGATACCCTTCAGGTGTGTAGGTGTAGCTGGTGGTATTGCCCTCGTCGTCGGTGCTGGAGGTCAGCAGCAACCCGTCGTAGGCATAGCTGGTCTCCGTATCGAGCGGATCGACAATAGAAGTAAGGTTGTTGTTTTCGTCGTAAGACAGGTTGACCGGATTGCCCTCGGCATCAATCACCTGGGTCAGGTTGGTGCCGTCCTCGCTCCAGGTCAGGTGGGTAGTGTCGCCGTCCTCGTCGGTGATCATAGTGGGGCGGAAGTTGTCGTCGTACTCACGCCGGTTCAGGCCACCCAAAGGATCCTCCTGGCGTTCAATGGCATCATTGCTGTCGTAGACGTGCATCGACTGGTTGCCGGTGGCTTCGTAGACCTTGGTAGAACCGAAACCTTCATATTCGAGACGCACGGCCAACTCGCCCTCACCGTTGTACTGTTCTACGGCGCGGCCCTGTTCATCGAAAACCGTGCGTTCGAGGGTGGTGCCGCTGGGATCACGCACTTCAGACAGGTAGTGCGGCAGCGTAGGATCATAAAAGTAGGTCCAGGTGCCGCCGAGTAAATCGACGCTGGAACTCAAGTCACCGGCGGCGTTGTAGTTAAAGGTAACGCCACGATCTGTATGATCCTGAACCGAGTTAACTCGTCCCAATGCATCGTAATCCAGTTCCAGGTAACGTTGCCCATTGTCGTCTTCGACACGGATTAAACGGTCTTCCGCGTTATATGTGTATTGCAATGCGTTACCCCGAGGGTCGGATCGGGAAATTAATTTCCCATCCGCGTCGAAATGATAATCGTATTGTCCTGGTGTTGCGTAAGTAAACGTAAGCGGATCACCGGAAGCGGTCAACTCCCCAGTAAATCCAGGAAAGGGTGTGAAGGTGCCGTCATCCTCGATGGTGAATTGGTAGCGATTGGATGCATGCAGCTTCATCAATACCACACCCTCACGACCGAGAGGATCGTCGGGGAAGATCAGACGCGTGTCCAGACTATGAGTCCAACCATATCCTAGTGTATCCGCATAGTCCTCGAGCGTGAGTGTGGAATACCATCGTTTGAAAGAAAGCGTTCCAGCAGAGGTGGGGATGGATATGTCAACAAAAGAATAGTCCATGCCCCCCGTGCGAGTATTGATTTCGCCACCCACGTTAACCTGTGTGGCGCCGTACGCTGCGCAGCAATCGTCTCCGGAGGACAAGACCGATTCGACAGGAATACCGACCGAAGCACAGGCCGAAGCAATTTCCGAGGGCTTGAGATGGAAGGCATCCATGGCGTTTTCGCTGGCATCTTCAGGAGATTCAGCGCAAACATACGCCGTGGTGGATTGAAGACCGATGCCCAGGCTGAAATCGGCTACGGATACGTAATGCCCCGGATTGTTATGAACCGAATTCAGTTCGAGTTCCTGCACTGTCGAACCGTATTCGCTGGTGTGTAGCGTGTCGGGGGGAACACGCGTGGAGAATGTGCCGTTGGGGATCATATTATCCAGCGTACCCTGTAGCTCACCGTTCAAAGAGATACTGGTAGTGTGATCCTGAACGTTGCTTCTTGGGTGGAAATCCATCTGCAGATTGACAGATTCGATCAGATCCTGCTCGACGATAAAGGGCAGGTAGAAAGGCATGCTGATGTTCGGTTTGTTGGTGCAGTACCAGTTGCTGTTTTGGAGCTCCAAACACACATCTTCCAGTGGCGCGCTGTGCACGCTGCCGGAAGGGCAGCTCATATTCGACGACTGTACTTGTTCCTGGCCAGCGCCGCCGACGATCAGATTCGCACTAATAATTCCCGGTTCACTGTTGGGCAAATACGAGGCCAGATTACCGCCGGAGGGTAGGGCGCTCATCCCCGCGACATCCCGTTCGTCGAAAAGCGGGATCATATCGAAGGTGACTGAATCCCCAGTATCGAGCTTTCCGTGGGAGATCGAAGGCAAGAACATCACCCGCGCCGGTTCGCCGCTGGTGGGATCGGCGGCGCTGATTTCGAGGTCGGTGATCGGCAAACCGTTGTTGGTGACGGTATAGGTCTTCACGCCGGTGATCGGGTCAACTGAATCCTCAACCACACTCACATCGAATTCGAAGAGCACGGTCAGATGGATGCTGGTGTTGTCGGTCAGTGGAATTGAAGTACCGTCATCAGCGGTGATCTCGGCCAAAAGGTCGTACTCATGATTCGTTGCGTCCTGGGCGTGCACGACCAGTTCCAGCGTGCGGCTTTGCCCTGCGGAAAGTGTGATCGTTTCGTCTACGCTGCCGCTGCCGACGAAGTTGAGTATCAAATCCTCGTAAGGATTCTGGACCGTCGCCAGTAAGGTGTGTGCCTCGCTGTCATCGTTGCGCACCGTGATCGAGAAACGTTGATCGTAATCACGGGCAAGTTCAAAGGAAGGATTGCGGCTTACGAACACAATGCCGCTGCCGACAGTGAAGGTTCGTGTTGCGCTGGTTTGCGTACCGCAAGTCGAATCGGCCTGCACGTACCACTCGTAGGTCACGTAGCGCTCGAGATCCTCCACCTGGATGTTGTGCGTGGCGCCTTGAGAGGAGTTGAAAGTCTGTGCTTCGGCAGGTTGACCCTGTGGGTAGACCGTCAATGTGCCCGTTGTGGTCGGATTCGTGCGCCAGCTGAAGAGCACGGAACGAGAACCGGATGTTGAATTGTCCTTCGGTTTATCCAGCGTGATGTTCGGCACCTGTACCAGCGATACTTCACCCTGGGCTGTCTTGATGGTGCCGCCATTGGATTGGACGGATACACTGAAGGGTAAGATTTCCTCCGCCTGGCAACCGTCCGGCGATATGGTCAGTGTCACATCTCGACTCGCACCCGGGGAGATGCCGATCTCATTGTCGCCAAGCTCGATCCAATTTGCATCTAGACCATCGACGCTGATGGCATAGCTGTCACCGACGAAACCGACGTTGCGAATTCGGATGGTGTACTGCGCTGCGCCACCCATGTTGAGCGTGGCGCTGGTGGGGATCAATGCGACCGTGAAATCGAACGCATCGACGATGGTCGTGCTGTCGCTGCTTACATTGTTACTGGTGTTGGCTTCCGGTGACGTCGTGCTTACATTAATCACACCCGTGAGTGTACTGCCAGCGGGTACAGTTGGATTGACGTCGGTTGTGACGCTGAAAGACACTGCATTGTTATGAGGCAGAGCATCCAGCTCCCAGGTCAACTCGTTCCCATTTTGCGTTGGATCGGTGGGCGCGCTGTCGTAGAGATAGGTTACTTCGGCTGGAAGCTCCAGGGTTGCCGTCACGCCATTCGCGGTTAACAGATCCATGTTCTTCACAGTAATCGAATACGTCACTGTGCCATCGGCAATTGCTTCGTCTGGGGCAGTAATATCTGCCTCCAGATCGGATCCATGAAAATCAACAGTCGCCTCGTCATCAAACATTACGCTGTCGACAAGTGCGGAAACCGTGATGGCTTCGATGGCATCGTGCGTCAGCGTACCGCTGGTCTGACCATTCGCATCGGTAGGTGTTGCAGGTTGGGTCAGCGTCCCGCTTGGAGTAGTCAGGGTCACCTCAGCTCCGGGGACAGGATTGCCAAACGCATCACGCGTCGTGACAATCAAGTTGGCCGGTGTACTGCCGTCAGCCGGAACTTGCTGCGGAGTGGCATCAATCGTGGATGTGCCAGGATCGAAGGGCCCCGGAATAAATTCGACGGTCGCCTCAGCCAGGATGAGTTCCTGCTCGCTGCGAGCTCGGACCGTTCGTAGACCGAGGGTCTCGGCGCGGATCGTACCGGTCGCATTACCATCGATATCCGTCAATCCGATGTCGATAAAATCATTCAAACCCACGAGTTGATCGTTGATGTAGGCTTCATCACCAGAAATCAAGGCCACAGATACCGGCTTGCCAGGGATGGGCAATCCAAATTCGTTGCGTAAAGTTACTCTAATCTCACCGTAACTCGAAACGAGGGTGGGCACAGTGTCCGGATCGATGGTAATGCTTGAGAGTGTGGGATCCAGATTTCCCAAATACGTCGTCCCCAGGTCTCCAGGATCGCCGCCAGCTCCTCCCATGACGGAAAGGGAAAGGTTGGGATCGACTGTCTCGGCGTAGACGGCGATACGTCCGCCCGCGCCGCCTCCGCCATTCGTGGAATTACCACCGTCAGCGGATACAACGCCTGAACCATTGAGGGTATCGGCTGTAACCCAGATGCTACCTCCCGATCCACCACCTCCACTTCCACTGCTGCTAACGGCACTGTTTGATGCGCCATCAACCGAAAGAATCCCATTGACGGTGATCGCATTTTCGACGACCAGAATAATAGCGCCGCCTCCAGATGCTGCACCATTTGCGTCATCGGCGCCTCCACTACCGAATAGAACCGGTTGGTACAAGGAACCGTATGATGTTCCCCCAGATCCGTGAAGTCCGTTCCCCCCAGCCCCGCCGTGACCACCCCCGCCACCACCACTTGACGTCGGCGTGCCAGGACCTTGATTGCGAGGATACCCCGAACCTTCAGCGGTGATGATGCCGGCAGCATCAATATTCAGTGTGTCTACGTGCAGCTCGAATGGAGAATCGTTCGTGTAATCGGAATCCCCATTATTGTATGGTACGAATATTAGCCGCCCGGCAGAAACCACATCAACACTGGAGAAGGTGTGGATTCCAGAATAAAGCGCTGTATATGTTCGTAGGATCAATTCGCCGTTGCTTCCTACGGTGAGATTCGTAACCCCATCAAATTTTCCTTCCAAATCCAAGGCGAAGTTATCAACCGTGAAAGCTGCCGGAGTTAAGACTGTGCCAAATGGGATCAGTCTACCTGTACCATCTCCTTGAACGGTTGTGTTATCAAGAGTGATGGATGAGCTGGCACCTTCCACCCGCAGGATAGCATTGCCACTGAGCGTGATGAGATTGAGATCATAATCCCCCTCGACGATAACAGATGGTCTAGCATTGACCCCGCCATTGTCGATCACCAGATGATCGTCCACCGTCCAGTAGATCGTACCAAACCCACCTCTCTCGTTCCCTGTACCGCCACTCGCGTTCACCGAGCCCGTGAAGCTGTTGCTGCTTGCATCGATGGCAATGCGCCCGCCGCCACCACCACCACCCTGTGTGCCTCCATTGCCACCATTGGCGCGAATCAAACCCGTCCCGGTAAAGGATGCCGCTTCGACCCAGATACTGCCACCGGCGCCGCCTCCCCGTTCGTATTGGGTAGAAGAACCACCATCGACAGATATTGTGCCATCCAGCTGCAGTGTGCCGCTCACCAGTAAATGGATCGCGCCCCCTCCGCTCCCCCCCTGTCCTACATTACCCGCGCCACTGCCTAGCGTGATGGGCTCGAAAAGCGACCCGTATGCCCCACCACCCGTTGCATTGGCTTCAATTCCATTTCCTCCCAGACCACCGTGTCCCCCACCACCCGTGTCATCGCTTCCACTCCCGACTCCCGGTCCTTGCCCAATCGGGTATCCCAACCCGGTGGCTGTAACCTCACCACCAGCATCGACGGTCAGGTTCCCGACCTCGAGCGTGAGGCCATAATCATTCGAATAAACCCCGCCACCCGCGATATACGGGTATGCATACAATTTGCCGCCGTCTCTCACCTCAATAGACTGGAAGGCATACGAGCCAGAGTAGAACTGTGAGCCCGGCCTGAACATCAGACCGCCGCCCGACTCGACAGTCACAGTCTGCACCCCCGGCATCTGCCCTTCCAAATTCAACGTGTAATCATTAATAATAAGGTCAACAGGAACATACGCCGTCCCGAATGGAGTGAGCCTGCCTGTGCCATCCCCCTGGATGGTTGTATTGTCCAGGGTGATAGAAGAGTTAGCCCCTTCCACTTGCAGGATGGCATTGCCATTGAGTGTGATGCTTTCGAAGTCGTAATCGTCTTCCTCGAGGGGGGTTTGCTTACCGCTGTTGCCGCCGTTGTCGACCACCAGGTGATCATCCACTGTCCAGTAGATTGTCCCCGCACCACCGGCCTGGTTGCCCGTGCCGCCGTGTGCGTTCACCGATCCGGTGAAGCTGTTGCTGCTTGCATCGATGGCAATGCGCCCACCCGCTCCTCCACCGCCCATGTAACCCGCATTGCCGCCATTCGTGCGGATCAGGCCCGAACCGGCCAATGAGGCCGCCTCAATCCAGATGCTGCCACCGGCGCCGCCACCCCGTTCGTATTGGGTGCCAGCACCACCATCGGCCAATACCGTGCCGTCCAGCTGCAGTGTGCCGTTCACAATGAGATGGATCGCACCCCCTCCAGTGCCACCCTCAGGGCGATCTCCCGCGCCACTACCCAGCGTGATGGGCTCGAACAGCGAACCGTATCCCACACCGCCGATTGCATTGTATTCGGTCCCATTTCCTCCATAGCCGCCGTGTCCCCCGCCGCCCGTCTTATCGGTCCCGCTCCCGGCTCCCGGACCCTGGCCGATCGGGTATCCCAGCGCAGTGGCGGTCATCTCACCTCCAGATTCCACAACGATTGTCGTGGAATTGAGAATGACGCCTTCGCCGGTAACTGGATCACCTTCGAGATAAATCAGCCCGCCAGCTTCGACGGTGATGCTGTCGAATGTATATTCGCCAGCCTCGAGCCAGCACGAAGTTCCAATTGGAACAATGAGATTCCCCGTTTCTGGGCAGAGTACCGAAAAAGCAGCATTGTCGAGTCCGCCGGTATCATCGCCAACACGATACTCGCCGCGGATGAGAAGAGATTCGAGATTCGTCAAAACTTGGGTGAATTCGATAGAAGATGGCGCAAGGCCTGTGCTTGAATTTAGCCATCCGGCACTTTCATGTAACGTGACCACATAATGCGTCCACGTATCTCCCGGGTTATATGAAGTGTCAAATACAAGCGTGATACCATCTCCCACCAGGACAACGTCATCTTGATCATCCTGGTCATCGGTGACGCTTTGGACAAGGTCGAAGCTCAGTGTTCTGCCATATGCAGCGGATTGATCGTCGAGGAATTTCGCCGGGGCTTGCCAATACCAATATTCGCTTGACGCTTGGTCTGTAGAGCTGATGTACCCACCCGGATTGCCACCGGTGGCGTTATATGTCGGACCGTCCCCATCACCGACGATCGTCCATCCTTCGTCATCGCTGTCGAATGTACTCTGGACGATGTTGGGCTCTACGAGAGCTTCGATACTCTTGTAAGGGGCCGGGAGAGGAATCTCCACGTTTGTATCCGCATCAGATGCTGCACTAGCCAGAGCCACGCCGCTCATCGAAGTAAGCATGGATGCAGCTACGCCGGCGTTTAATATCTTTATAATGGCTGATCGTAATCGATAAAGCCGGAAGCGCGGTCGTGAAAAATCGCGAATTACAGAAGTAAGGGTTGTGCGGGACATGGACATTTTTCCTCTCCAGAAACAGTAACTTTCAAGATACAGGTCTGTCATCTCCCTGGAACATCGTGGGCTTTGTTGGTATGCGCAAAGGATGGTTTAACCACGCAGGGAGTTGGATATTGGGTTGTTGAATACCAGCGAAAGGGAATGTATGAACAATACCGAAACTTGTATCACATTACAACAACTCGAGCGGCAATTCAAGCATTTGGTGATAAATCGACCTACTAGGACACTTAACACCACATGATATCGCACTTATGACGATACTTAAGATACCCTCATCAAATCTGCTTTTACCGATCTCACTTACAAGTTTATACACCAAAAATCCGCATCGTCGCGGATTGTTACCAAACGGTAATACAACGGTAACCCTGCGGTAAACCAACGACGCTTGTATCCCTGTTATGGCTTTCCTTGCGTCGAACGGGCTGGAATGTTATTGTTTTTTTGGATAACAAATTGGAAAAGAGGGAGCTTGAAAATCGAATGATTTTTCAGCGGAGTGTTATCTCAATCTGGTGGGTTCCGCTCCTTATGTTTCTACAACTGACATTATCATAACCATCTTGAACCTTCAGCTACCCTAAATATCGTATAGCATAGAAAACTACATCCGGATGAGGTTTTTCCCCCCTACAGGGCGGCAAAGGACTATTACAGATTTCATTTGATTGTTTTTAAAGCATAAGTTTACCAAATGACAATATTATAATTTAAGTGAAATAGCGTTGTAGAAACCAAAATCCCGCGTGATAAAATGTAGACAATACTTGTCTAATTAAAATGGAGTCAACCATGTCCGAACTCGCGCGCAGAGAACTCAAACCGCCTCGTAAAGGTGCAGCGCCGTTAAAGGGGGATAAATTGAACGCCATCCGCGAGCAGCTCGGGGGCGATTGGCAGATCATCGATGAACACCACCTGGAAAAGACCTTCAAATTCACTGATTTTCAGCAAGCGCTCGATTTCACCAACGCCGTGGGCGAGTTGGCCGAAAGCGTGGATCATCATCCCGAGATTTGCCTCACCTGGGGGAAAGCGAAAATCACCATCTGGACCCATTCCATCGGCGGCCTCAGCGAAGCGGATTTCATCTTCGCCGCAAGATGTGACCAACTCGCTTGACATCATTGGTACAATAAAGAAACGAATTCGAGGTCGAATTCGATCTTAATAGATACACCCGGATCGACCTTGGGAGAAAGAATGTTCAAAGTCCAGCAAGCCATGATCATGCCCGAGCTGCCGTCGCCGATGGCGCGCGTACCATCGGCTTGGAGTGGCCGCGCCTCCCGCTGAACTCGTGAACATCGGGGAGCACCGCCAACCCCGGCAGCCTGTCAGCGCCAGCGAACGAGCTGGCGTTTTCGTTTTCCGGGCGGCGCGCCGCCCAATAACCTGAAGCTATATTCATGATCGACGGATTGCATGCCGTGCAAGTTAATATCCCGGTGGATTTGTGGTATGCTCAGCCCGGCTTGCACTGGAAGAAGACCCCTTTCACACAAGCGCATGCAGCCGCATCGAGGAGTACATCATGTCCGATCTGATCCACATCTCCGTCGCCTGGCCCTACGCCAACGGCGATATGCACGTGGGACACCTGGCCGGCGCCTATCTGCCGGCGGATATTTTCGCTCGCTACCATCGTTTGAAGGGAAACCGCGTGCTCATGGTCTCCGGCTCTGACACGCACGGTACACCCATCACCATCGAAGCCGATAAACGCGGGATCAGTTCGCGGGAAGTGTTTGAACACTACCATCAGCGCTTTCTTAAGACACAGAAAGCGATTGGCATCAGTTACGATCTCTTCACGCACACGGATACGGAGAACCATCATCGCATCGCCCAGGATTTCTTCACACGATTGCTCGAAGAAGAATATCTCTATCGTCAAACCCAAGCGCAGTTGTATTCCGAAAGTGAAGACCGCTTCTTGCCCGATCGCTACGTGGAAGGTACCTGCCCGATTTGCGGATACAAAGAGGCGCGCGGGGATCAATGCGATAACTGCGGCAACCTGCTCGACGCCCTGGAGTTGATCGATCCGCGCAGCAAGACCGACGGGAGCAAGCCGATCGTGCGTGAGACGGAACATTTCTATCTCGATCTGCCTGCATTCAGCGATCGGCTGCTGGCTTATATGGAGAAACACGCCGATCACTGGCGCCCCAACGTGATCAACTTCGCCCGCAACTACGTGGAAGGCGGTCTCAAGGGACGCGCCGTGACGCGCGACATCGACTGGGGCATCCCGGTTCCGCTTGAAGGCTGGGACGAAAAGCGTCTTTACGTCTGGTTCGAGGCCGTGATGGGCTATTTCACCGCATCCGTGGAATGGGCTCACAACCACGGTGAGCCCGAGGCCTGGAAAGCATGGTGGTACGACCCCGCCTCACACGGCTATTGCTTCATCGGCAAGGACAACATCCCCTTCCACACGCTGTTCTGGCAGGCCGAATTGCTCGGCGTCGAGCGTTTGTATGAAGACGACGAGAGCCTGCGTCTGAACCTGCCCTACGACGTCCCCGCCAATGAATTCATGAACATCGAAGGCGCGCAGTTCAGCAAGAGCCGCAATTGGGCCGTCTGGCTGCCGGACATCCTGGAAAGATACGACCCCGATGCCATCCGCTACTACGTGGCATCCGTGATGCCGGAAACGCGCGACAGCGATTTTTCCTGGGCCGATTTCGTGCGCCGCAACAACGACGAATTGGTCGCCACGTGGGGCAATCTCGCCAATCGCGTGCTTTCATTTGCCTATAAACATTGGGATGGCGTCGTCCCAGACCCGGGAGAACTGCGGCCAGATGATCGCGAGCTGCTGACACAAATCGAATCCGGGTTCAATACCATCGGTGAGCACGTCGAAGCGGTGAAACTGCGTGCTGGGCTCCAGGAAGCGATGCGGCTCGCCCGAGAGGTCAATGGCTACCTCGATCGAGCGCCCTGGTTTGGCGTGATCAAAGAAGACAAGGCCAGCGCTGCCACGACGGTCTACACGGCGCTGCGTGCTATCGACTCGTTGAAGGTTTTATTGGCGCCATTCCTGCCTTTCAGCAGCGAGCGCCTGCATACAACCCTGGGATACGAACAGCCCCTTTTCGGCGAGCAGCACATCGAAACCTTTCAGGAATCATCCCGTGAACACAATGCGCTGACCTATGATCCCTCACCGGGCACAGGTCGTTGGGAAGCAAGCGAACTCGAAGCTGGACGTAAATTTCAAAAGCCAAAGCCTTTGTTCAAGAAACTGGATGACTCGCTGGTGGAGGAAGAACGCAGTCGCTTAGGAACTTCGATCGACTGAAGCGATCGAATACTGGAAGATTACATCTCTTCTTCAAGCTGTCCCTGCGGGCAGCTTGGATTTTTAAAAGGGAGTACTGAGATCAGGTCCGTCGAAATCGTCGTCGAAATCGAAATCGTCGAAATCAATGTCGAATTCGATCTCAATGTCGGTTTCTTCCAAACGTACCCAAAGCAGGAGCATGTCCCCTTCATCTTGTTCCATCCAACGAACGGCAATGATACTGGCCTGGTCGGTCAGGCCTTCTTCATCGCGAAATTCGAGATAGATGGGTTCGCCGGCGTGCCAGGCGCGGTAGCAGCGTTCGACCAAAGCCGGCCCGTTGAAAGCACGCACTCTACACATAGCCACGCGTGATGGAAGCGGACTCTCGATTAGGCTGTGCAGCCAGGGGTCTGATACCAACTCGAATGTAGGTGTGGGACCTTCAACGATAGTGATTTTTTCGGGTTCTGTCATCTCTACAGGAAACCATTTGAAAATATTTTCAATAAATCTTACCACGGATTGTGCACGTGTCAGGAAGTCGAAAGTCCTATGATTTTATGATGGAAAAAAGAATTATGCGACACAAAAAATCCAATCATCTACGGTACTTTCGCGCGGATTGAATTGCAGCTTCCGCATACTTAACCGTCCTTAATCAAGCCAAGGAAATCATTGATTGACGCGCACGGCAGTTCGCACCGCAGCACAACATGGGCAGCCCTCGCGATCGCACAACAAAGCACGAGAGTCTTCGTGAATCCAGCCCACCGTAATATTGATCATATCTCGAAGTGGAATGGCCTCGATCGTCAATTCCCCCAATTGGGCGGTGCGATGGACGCTCTCTAACCGCGAGGCGACCGCCTGAAAACCAGCGGAACAACCCGGGAAATTCGGACATTCGACCACACTACCGGGCGTCAATGCCCAACGCACGAATTGATGTCGACCGGCTTTCAATTCGGCGTAATGCAAACTGACATTGGCCGTGTGATCGACACCCAGCAAAACAACGTCAGCGTCATAGTCCGCCAGCCAAGCGATGGGCGCCCAGGGTTCGTCGATAGACTGCGCTTGCAAGGCCTCATCGGCATTTACGCCCACAAAGGAAAGCAGGGGATGATTCGAACGCAGCGCGCCTTGATGTTGTCGCAAGGTTTCCGGGATACTGTCCGGACCGTCATCCGCAGGCAAATCGAGGCTGTAGATCTCGGCGTGCAAATTCTGCTCGTTAGCCTGTCCATAATCCAAAGCATTATCCGCAGGTCCCACACCCGGTGTGATCATCGAACGCAGTGTAAATGCGGGTGTGATTAATGCATCGCAGGTCGACAGCAGCGCACCAATGACCGTTTCCGCCCCGCCGGGAATCGGCGGCAATGAGGATATAGACGCGTGTAGGAGCACTTGACTGTGCGAGCCGAGTTCTACTTGGCGGAAGGCGTGGATCAAATCACGATAGGAGGGCATCAGGCAATAAACATCTCGCAGTTGTATTCGATTCCATTCTCATGAACGTCCCACATCTGGAAATTCGAAAGTTAAATTCCCAACAAACTGAGTCTCTACCCTGTCCAAGCAATCCAATGATATGCTCGAATCGGATTCGCAGCCACATTCCACGCCGCGCAGTCCGACAATCACTCCACGCAGGTTGCAATCCCGTCTCCTACCTTATCGGCGTTGAGCTCCATCCCCAAGTAAGGCGAAGGGTCAATGGTGTTTTTAATCTCCAACTCATTCTTGAAGTTACCCTCCCCATCGTCCTTCACGATGGAGAAATGTAAATGGATTCCAGTAGGATTGTCAGGATCGGCCGAGTAATTGCCTTGATACCCAAGCAGGGTTCCAGCTTTGACAAATTGGTCGGACGTGCCGGGAGGAAAAGCATCCACGATAAAGGAGTTGCCATATGGGTCTGCCATATGGGTGTAGTAGACCCAAATCTGCCGCGAAGGCTTCAGGGGATCGTGCTCTATGCGCAGAATAACCGAGGAGCGCCAATCAGGCAGGCGCGTCAGATAACCATCATAAGCTGCCACAACCGGTGTTTTCCCCAGGCCATCCGCGCCAAAAATATCCACACCCTGGTGGGTATGCCCGGGACGGAAGGAATCACCCCACAGAAATCCGACCCATCCATCAGTGGGCATGACGAAAGGCGCATCCCCGCATCGTTCTCCGGCGTGAATCACACCCTCAATTTGCGCTTCGGGATTTTCCCAATACTGACGCAATCGCTGCAAGCGGCCGGCCGTGGTTCGATAGCCCTGGTAGATTAAATAGGCAGCCACCAGCGCAACGACAACCAGAAAGGAAATACCCAAACCCAATGGTCTTTTCATTTAGCCATCATCCAGGTTGAGCAGGTCCAAACGAATGCCACTCGTCGCCCGTTCAATCTCCAGGGGATTCACCTTAATGAGGGCATGGATATCACCGCCTCCCGCATAGACAACCTCGTGTTCAAAAAGACGTGCATCCATGAGCGTGCTTGGCTGCTCGGGCATCCCAAAGGGCGGCACCGCCCCAATCGGGTAGCCAGTGAATTTCAAGACCGAATCCGAATCGGCCATTTTCACCCGTTTGCGTCCTACCCCAAAATGCTGCGCAATCGGACGGCGATCGATGCGCGTTTCTCCGCACGCAATCGCCAATACCGGTTTCCCATCGATGAGAAAGAGCAGACTTTTTACGATTTGCTTCGAGGAGGTGCCAACAGCTCGTGCAGCATCCTCGACGGTGGTCGTCGCCTCGTCCAGAACGATCACCTCCGCTTCGACATCGTTCTTCCTGATAAATGCCGCCAAATCATCCGGTGTCAACATCATCGATCTCCTATAAATACCCTATCGTAATAAAAAACGTATATACCAGCGCTACGATCTTACACAATCATCTTCCCAATGTTCCGCGAAACAAAGCGTTACGATATCTGCTGCAAAGCTCATCAGGATCTTTCCAGCCTTTTGCCCGTTCGGGGATGCCATCGCACGCCGCATGGCTTCGAAATTATCGAAATAGAATTCGTGCACGAGATGTACATCAACCGCTTTGGAAATCCCTCCGTTGATTCTGCTCACGGTCACACGTCGGATTTCGGGCATTTTCTCCGCCGCGCGCACAAAATCGTGGCTCCAACGGGTCTCGAACATCTCAACATCCATCGGTCTTCGAAAAAGGAGCATCAGCTTGTGCATGAATCCTCCTTTGCACGCTCCTAGAACGAGTTTTCTTCCTACATTAATACCCCACCCAAGAATACTATTGAGTGGTGTTGATATGCGACCCTATACTATACTTACATTATGAAAGCCATATTTTTTCGAAGTCTTCGTTCATTATATTATTTCCCACGCGGTCAGGGGCTATTGGAGTATGCTCTAATCCTCGTTCTCGTCGCGATCATTGTGATCGTGATACTGGCCCTTTTTGGCGGCGCAGTGGGGAACATGTACAGTAACGTCATCACTAATCTATAGACTTCAATTGGGGCGTAATATCTTACGAACAATGATCAAAACGTAAGCGCATCGATTGAAATCTCAACTTTGCTCGATGGTACTGTACGGTCGAAGAAGTGCATCTTGTTTTCGCGCATCCTTCGAGAAGGAGGATCAAGGCAGCGATGCATTTTGCTCCGTAGTATCGACGCGTTCTGCACCTGCAGATTCACCCTTCGATTTCTACCGACACCCCATTTCAAAGGCAAAACCCACCTGGAAATGACCGCTTGAATTCGGTGATTCTTCAAGCGATCAACCGAAAGCAGCTCCTGTCCATTTATTTCCCACTCACATCCACCCCGCCCTTGGAAACGTACGCCTTCATCCTTCGAGCGACTTCCCTGCGCGGCAGCAGAATGCGTCGGCCGCATCCCAGGCATTTCAAACCGATGTCTGCACCCAGACGCACGACGACCCAATCCGTGTTCCCGCACGGATGCGGCTTGCGTAAACGCAGAACGTCTCCCATTTGTAAATCCGGCAGCATTGCACACCACAAACCAACATATCGGATTGGCGCGGATTATACCACCCGCGTGTGTGGCAAGCAGATGCGCTGCCAGGTCATGTAAATATTCCCAGTGGTATAATCCTGAACGTGTTTGGCCTTGAACCGATTCTAATTGCACCTATCTTGATCACCCTGGTGGTCTCGCTCACCGTCCACGAATTCGCACACGCCTGGTCTGCGGACCAACTGGGCGACGATACACCCCGCCTGGCCGGACGGTTGACCCTCAACCCGCTCGCTCACCTCGATCTATGGGGTTCCCTGATGTTCATCATCGCAGGGTTTGGCTGGGCCAAACCGGTCCCTGTGAACTACTTTGCCCTGCGGCGACGAACGCCAGCCGGATTCATGCTCGTGGCGATGGCAGGACCCTTTTCGAACTTGCTGCTCGCCATTCTTGCGGCGATCCCCTTCCGTATGGGCTTATTTACTTCCGGCGGCATCCCGACTTTCAGTACCCTCGTTGTGTTCCTATCGATGTTCATCTACCTTAATCTCATCCTGCTCTTCTTCAATCTGCTGCCCATCTTTCCGCTCGATGGTGAGAAAGTAGCCGATTACTTCCTCCCGCCCGGTGGGCAGGACGTGCTTTATCGCCTGCGCCCTTATGGACCGATGATCCTCATTGCCATCATTTTGATGGGCAATTTTACGGGTTTCAATTTACTCGACCTTATCATCGGCGCGCCGGCAGATTTTATCTTCAACCTCCTCGTTCCGGGCACATGAAGATCATCTACCGGGCATCGCAATTCTTTCACGCCCTTTTCGCCAGACTGACCCCCGAAGATAACCTGCTCATCGAAAAAACCCTCTCGCCTTCCCTTA
>Ga0307439_1001002_pt1 | contig 18549 bp, 16 predicted proteins | sample SalMarWE160490MG_FD_202142 | JGI IMG/M metagenome (GOLD analysis project Ga0307439, IMG submission 202142) | Salt marsh sediment microbial communities from the Plum Island Ecosystem LTER, Massachusetts, United States - WE1604-90 | ecosystem: Environmental > Aquatic > Marine > Intertidal zone >... | reverse complement strand
GAATGGTCAGGAGAGAGTGGCAACATTATCCGTCTATGAAGATAGCAAGATCTCTATGGAGGCTAAAACATGTTGCTTAAAGTCCCGCCATTCGGGACGGACCCTATTAGAATTTTATGAATAGAAAACCAAGGAGGTTTACCAATATGTGTTTTGAAGATTGCCGCCCATTCGACACTTCGACCTTGCTCAGTGCAGGCTTTGCTCAGGGCAGGCAGCCTACTCCGCCGAAGTAGTTAGGGCTACGAAGGCCGGAAAGCTACGAAGCCTCGCAAAGACAGAGTGACATCATCTCGGTGCGATTTCATCGCACCCTACCGCATATTGCTTCCCAATGTTTCATATTAAAAAAATGCTAATACGTAAAGCGCGTACGCGCTTTACGTATTGAGATTATGTTGGAAAGGTGATTTATTTTAGAAAAGGAGGACGTTTACCGTAAATTTACGAATGACGATGGGGGATGGATGAAGGACGAAAAAAAATAGCGGATTTATATTAATGGAGGATTGCTGCCCATTCGACACTTCGACCTTGCTCAGTGCAGGCTTTGCTCAGAGCAGGCTGTTCGGCAAGCTCAGGATGACGATGAAGGATTGTCACTCGCCGGCCGTAGAGCCATCCCTGCCACGGTCGGAGTTGATTTACCGGTCTTCATCAAGACGTCGTTGAAATGATGAAGGTCCTTGCAGGAGATATAGTTCCATCCAAATAGAGATTATTTCAGGGCTTGACTTCCAGGCACACCACAGAAGCAATGGGGTCCGGTGCCTCATCAGGGAGTTTAATCGCAAAGGTGGTCTGGTCGCCCTCGGTCGTCACGCTACCGTCCAGCACCGTCCCGGGATCCGCCAGAAGGCAGGCCTTTACGAGTTGGGCCTTGAAGGACGAGGACACGATAAACTTGCCATCGGCCGGCCATTGGAAGATATGAAGGTAGATCTTGCCCGAGCCGTCGGCGTTGAGCTTGCTCGTCGCACGCCAGTCCCACACTACGGGCGTGCGGCCGCGGCCGCGACTCCGTCCCGCTCCCGATCCCTGTGCCGGGGCACGCGGAAAGGGATTGGGCCCGGTGGCGTAGATGGCTTCTCCGTTGACCTTCAGCCACTTGCCCATTTCGAGCAGGCGGTCGATTTCCGGCTGCGGGATAAGGCCTTCGGCGGTCGGGCCGACGTTCAGGAGGTAATTGCCGCCCTTGCTGGCGATGTCGATGAGATTGCGCAGAAGTGTTTCGGTCGATTTAAAATTGGTGTCGGTTGACTTGTAGCCCCAGGTGTCATTGATGGTCATGCACGTTTCCCAGTCGCGGCCACCGGGGTAGCCGGTTGCGGGAATGTTCTGCTCCGGGGTTTCAGTGTCACCGCGATATCCGGCGCCAAGGCGGTTGTTGGTAATGATACCCGGCTGCAACGAAAGAAGCGGCAGCAGCATGTCCGCCCGCTCTTTATTCATGTTTATCGGCGTGTCCCACCACAGAATACCAAGCTTGCCGTAGTTGGACAGAATCTCCTTCACCTGCGGTACTGCAATCTTGCGAATGTACTCGTCCATGGAGCCATCCTGGGCCGTATCCCAATGCCCGCCGGCGGCGGCCCCGCCCGGATGATTCCAGTCCTGGGCCTGTGAATAGTAAAATCCCAATACGATGCCGTGCTTGCGGCAGGCCTCCGCCAGTGGCTTGAGGATATCTTTGCCGTAGGGCGTCGCATCGACCACGTCCCAGTCTGTCACCGCGGAATCGAACAGGGCAAAGCCATCGTGGTGCTTGGACGTGATGACGATGTACTTCATACCCGCCTCTTTGGCCAATTGGACCCATGCATCGGGATCGTATTTCACGGGATTGAACTGTTTGGCGTATTCCTTATATGTGGCCACCGGGATCTTGGCGCGGTTCATTATCCACTCGCCGATTCCCGGGATGTTTCGGCCTTCGTAAACGCCCGCAGGTACGCTATATACACCCCAGTGGATAAACATGCCGAAGCGTGCCTCACGCCACCACTTCATGCGGGCATTATGCTGCTCCCTGGTTTCTGTCGCAGCAGATGCCGCGGAATTCATTTGTGCCTGCGTGTTATATACCGGGACAATGCCTAATATAACACAGGCAACAAATGTTAATATCATTTTCCTTATCATTACCAATCTCCTTTTGTAATAAATGTTAAAAGCTGTATGCGTTTAATTTATTGCGTCACCTTAACGACACCTGCCGAAAGCGGGGGCATTGTGAATTTGACATTGCGGTTTTCGATGGTGACGGTGGCGGGGATTACTTTGATGTTGTCGGGCTTGTCGAGGGAATTCTTGGCCGTCAAGGCACCCGGAGCTATGAGCTGCATTGTGGCCGCTTTCGGTGCCAGGTCACCGTCGAGGACAATGGCTGCTTCCACGGCATTGTCGGTGGGATTGACCGCTTTCAAGAACACGGTCTGCTTGTCGGCGGAACGAGTGGCGACGAAATTTAGAGGACGGTCCGGCCCATCCACCGCGAGGAGGTTCGGGGCGAAGGAATCTCGCCAAAGTTTCATCACTACGTAGTTGCCGGCAGGGAACCAGGTGCTCTGGTCGAAGTTTATCAGGGCGTTGTCCCACTGGGTTGTCACGCCCTGCCTGCGCATGAACAGAGCGGGGCAGGACATTGTGACGATATCGGCCTGGCGCTCGAAGGCGTTAAGAATGGCGCCGGCGTAAAGCCCCATGCGCCAGTTATTACCCTGGCGGTTTTCGGTGAGGTTCCATTCAGAGACATAAACCTCGATGTTGGGATTTTCAGATTTCTTGATGATCTCGCCGCGGGTCTTGAGGAATTGTTCGTAATTATAGGGATCATCAATATAATCTGCAGGAACGAAGATACCGTTGTAGTAGTGTGGCGAGATGATATCGAAAAGCTTGCCGGCCTGTTCAATCATACTCCCATCCCAGTTGATCTGGTTAGCCTGGCCGCGGGGTGTTTCGTAGCCGTAACTTCCGACGACAGAGAGCTTGAGATTGGGATACTTGGCACGGATAGCGGGACAGAATGTCTTGATGACCTCGAGGTATCCGGAGATCTGCATGCGCCAGGTTTCGTTATCGATTTCGAGAGTCTTGAGCTGATAAGGCTCAGGGTGGCCGTTGGCTGCTCGTTGCTTGCCGTACTCGGTCGTTGCGTCGCCCATGCAGTATTCGAGCAATTGGAGGGCGTCCTCGACGCCGCGACGAGTGTTGATCACGATGATGGGCTCGGCCTTTACCTTCTCGCAGAACTGGATGAATTCGTCGATGCCGAATTGATAGGTATCGCGATCGTTCCATTGGTCGATTGGGTGGGGAAGGCGTTTTTCACGCGGACCGATCATGTTCTTCCAGATGTAGGAACTGGCGAAAGACCCGCCGGGCCAGCGGATGGAAGCTGGCTGGAGATCGGCGACGGCTTTGAGCAGATCGGGGCGATAGCCGCCGGTAGCCAGAGCCGAAGCGGAGAAAAGGGAAATCTGGTCGACATTAACCGACTCCGACGGCGGACAACTGATTAGCAATGAGGCTGCGTTCACGGTGCTTGTTGCAGTGAATTCGACGGTGAACTTCTGCCACCGGGCCGTCAGAGCCGTGAAGGTCTTGCTGAATACCGGTGTGTTGCCATCATAAAATGTCGCGATGACGTTACCGTTACCGCGTGCGTAAAGCGAGAAAGTGTATTTCTCGCCCTGCTTGAGGGCTATATTCCGCTGGCATATACCCGGTCCGTTTGTCGAATTGCCGCCGGACTCAGGTGCAATGTGGACCGAGACGTCTGCATTAAAGGGATTGTCCCGGTCTATGGAGACTTCGTTTGCGTCGCCGAGAAGCTCCCAGTTCCGCGGAGTTGTTGGGGTCAGAGTGGTGCTCCCACGACGCATGCTGCGTCTTGTTCTGGGGGGACGTAATTCCATGGTGCCGTTGAGAATCTGGTCTCCCCAGAGCCCGCCGTGGACGGAGTTGAAAATATGTTCGAGGAATTGACCGTATATGCCGGTGCTGACGGTCTTGGTGGTTTGATCAGTGTGAACGGTAAGTGACAGTTGGGCCTCGGTGGGAGAAGATATGCCGAGCCCGGTTACAGCCAGTATGAATGCTACAGAAATATTCATGTGGGTAATACCTCTAAAAAAGGTTCATTTTAGCGACACTATAGAGCAAGGTGCCATTTTTCTTTCATATTTTTATCACATCATATTATTTAGAATGGTTATTATACCGTGCTACACTTTATAGATAAAACGAATATATTGCAAAATTTGTTTCACTTAGTACCGAACTCGCTCGACGATGTCTAAGAGAAGCCACCGAAAAAACACCATCACGACAACAATTCGAGACCGTTGTATTTTGTCTTATATTAGATCATTTGCATTACATCTGGAAGCTTCCCGGGGATGATGCCCCAGATTTGCCTGAGATAGAAAAGTATCCCGGTGATATGTTACCTGATTCAGAGAGACGAGTTATCCCCGGAGACTCGGGCTACCAAAAATGGATACTGCCGATCGTGGTACTTATCATTTTCATACCGCTTATCGGATTAACTAAATGGTGTTTAAAGAATAAAAAGTATTGCTCTGTGATGCAGTGCTCTTTGACGCCTTTATTGATGAGTGGAGATTTTCGAAAAAACTAATGATGTTTACCAAATAGTTTGATGAAGATTGCCACCGGTTCGGCTCCGCTTAAGGCGGACTATTCCTCGCAAGGACAAAATCAGATTTATCCGGGAAGATAATGCGGATGAGAGGAGTCGAACCTCCACTCCCATAAGGGAACAGGCACCTGAAGCCTGCGCGTCTGCCAATTCCGCCACATCCGCAACGGGAACCCCAAGCACAATGAATCGCGTTTGGGAACCCGGCGTCCCCGCCGCCCCGACTCGCGTCGGAAGACGCGGGGGCAGGTCCGGTCTTAAAAAGTCCCATCTCAGACCGATAGAAAAATAATATTAGCAAATTCATACGTCAGGTCAAGGTTATTTATAAATACTCGCGGTTTTGACCATTTAAGTTGTTTCCTTCGCATTTTCGCAGAATTAAAGTGCCTAAAATCATAACTTTACACTTTAGTTCACTTGAGCAGGTAAAAACGTCCCATAAATTAAATGAAACGTCGTTCGGAGGGGATAGGATTCTTGCGTTTCCATTTAAGGCGGTGCGGGTATAGAAAGGGACGTTATTGTAATAATACCCTGGTCGATAACCACTTACATTTGCTTTCAAACCCGTAGAAATTCGGTTCGATTGGGGGTGAATTTGGGCTTTCTTAATGCAGTTTTGTGAGAATTACGTTAATTGAGGCGGCCGATTGTTCGAAAAAGCAATCCGGATATGTTGTGCATTATTGCTACGTAAATAAAAAGAATTGAATTTTGTATTTGGTGATTTTTGCTTTATATTTTAGGTAGAAAGCGAGTAACAACAGTAATACTTTAAGTGGAGGTTATGATAGTCGAATGGATTCTATCCAGACTATCTCTAAAATCCCCGGTGCTCAAGAGAGTTTGTTCTTCGGTGAGCTGCTTGTAGCCAAGGGTCTTTTGAGCCGCGACGAGCTTATCGATGTGCTGAACAAGCAGCGCGAGTACGGTGGCCGGCTCGGCGAAGTGCTGCTTCGGCTCAAGATGCTCAGTGACGAAGATGTCACTGCGGCATTGTCCGAGCATTTCGAGATGGAGTACATCCACTTCGATGATGCCAGTAAGAGGGATATTATCGATATGGATGTCGCCCGGCTGCTGCCCGAGAGCATCGCTCAGCGATTCTGCCTGGTGGCCCTCAAAGAGGTGGACAAAAAAATCGTTGTTGCGATGGCCGACCCGCTTAATGTCATCGCGATCGATACCGTCACATTAAAATTGAAGCGCCAGATCAAACCCGCAATCAGCTCGCCCCGGGAAATTCAGCGGGCGATAGAGATAATTTATCACGGTTCCGATGTCGAGGAGCAGCAGCTTCGCAGTCTTGTCGAGATCGAGATCGGCGACGATGATACCAAGGACAATGACGCATTTTTAGAGGATATTGTTGATACCGATTCGGGCGGCGAGGCGGCCGCGAACAAGGCGCCGGTGATACGCTTCGTCGATCTGCTTATGAGCCAGGCGGTGAAAAGCCGGGCGAGTGACATTCACATCGAGCCGCAGGAAAATTCCACCGTTGTTCGCATGAGAATCGACGGCGTGCTTCGTAACATGGTCCCTCCGGCCAAAAAGATGCAGGCGGCGGTAATCGCCCGGATCAAGATTATCGCTCACATGGACATTGCCGAGCGTCGTCTGCCTCAGGACGGCCGGTTCAAGATGAAAATATCCGGCAGGGCCATAGATGTCCGCGTTTCGACGATTCCGACGATATACGGCGAAAAAGTTGTTATGCGAATTCTCGATGCCGCCGCCGTCAAGCATAACATCGATCAGCTCGGGCTTGAGCCGCAGTATCTCGAAGAGCTTAAAGACATGCTCTCACAGCCGCACGGCATCATCATTGTCACCGGGCCGACCGGCAGCGGGAAAAGCACCTCGTTATACTCGGCGCTGAACTATCTGAAGGACCCAGCGAAAAATATCACAACCGTTGAAGATCCCGTCGAGTACCGTCTTGCCGGAATCAATCAGATTCAGGTCAAGCAGGATATCGAGCTCGATTTCGGGAAATGCCTGCGGGCGATATTAAGGCAGGACCCGGATATTGTCCTGATAGGTGAAATCAGGGACAAGGAAACAGTCGAAATAGCAATAAAAGCCTCGTTGACAGGCCACTTAGTCCTGAGCACTTTTCATACGAACGACGCGCCCAGTGCAATCAGCAGGCTGCTTTATATGGGTATCGAGCGATACCTTCTTGCTTCGGCCCTGAATCTGGTGATTGCTCAGCGATTGGTCAGACGAATCTGCGAGCACTGCAAGGAACCTGTCACGTTGAAGGAGGAGATTATAAAACGTATGCGGATAGATCCTGATAAGGCCAAAGATGCCGTGTTCTATCACGGCCGGGGCTGTAACTCCTGCGGAGGGACGGGTTATCTGGGCAGGTTGCCCATCTTTGAGTTCCTGGTCGTTGATAACGATATAAAAGAAGGGATAATTGCCAACCACAGCGAGGCTCAGATCAGAGGGGCCTCACGTGAGAAAGGCTATGGCGGATTGCTTGAAAGTGGGGCAAGCAAAGTGTTGCAGGGTTTGACAACCGCAGAAGAGGTTCTGAGAGTTTCATTTACGGAAAAAGTCCATTAACGGAATTGTAAAACAGAAGAGTAGAAGGTCGGATAAATGAAAAGCTACGGATATATCGCTCGAGATGCGACGGGAGTACAGAAAAAAGGTCTTACGCAGGCTGATAATTCAAGTGTTGTGGTTGATCGGCTGCGCGAGCAGGGATTTACGCCTGTTTCCGTTAAGGAAGTGGTTAGCAGGATCCCTAAAGCCAGGCGGGCAACTCGTTCGAAGCGTATAAAATCATCCGACCTGGCGGCGCTTTGCTGGCAGTTGACTACGATGCTCGAAGGGGGTATTCCCATAACCACCTCCCTTGACATAGTGAGTCAGGATATAGCACATCAGTACCTTCAAAAAGTGGTGGGGCAAATCTCGGACAAGGTCAAAAAGGGACAGCCGTTCTCGGAAAGCATTGCGGAATTTCCAAAAATATTCAACCGTCTGTGCTGTGCCATGTTATTGGCCGGTGAGACCAGCGGAAATATCGCCGGTGCGATGGGCAAGCTGGCCCAGTATTTCGATAATCGTGACAAGTTAGCCAAAAAAGTCAAAGGTGCAATGGCCTATCCCGTCTTTGTTATGACATTTATCGTTATCATCGTCATATTTATAATGGCTTTTATTGTCCCGAGGTTCCGAAAAATATTCGACCAGATCGGCGGAAAGCTGCCCGCGTTTACCCAGGGCTTTATGACATTCTACGATGTGCTGGCGCACAACCTGCTTTACATCATAGGCTTTATTGTGTTGCTTGTTGTTTCCTTGGTTATCATATCCAAGAACAAGGGCGGCCATTATATGTTCAGCAAGTTGGCTCTGCGTTTGCCTTTGTTCGGAAAGGTATTCAGCCAGGCCTTTATCGTGACTTTTTGCCGGACGACCGCGACTTTGCTTACATCGGGTGTTTCCGTGCTCGAGGCGTTCAACATTCTCACCGGCATGACGGATAACGATATTATCAAATCGGCCATAATGCGGACGAGAGATCATATTGTCAGCGGCTCCAACATTTCTTTGAGCATGGCTGCCGCCGGTTTTTTCCCGAATATGGTTGTCAAGATGATACAGGTCGGTGAGGAAAGCGGTTCGCTGCCTGCGGTACTCGAGAGGGCAAGCCAGCATTACGAGCGAAAAGTCGATGCCACCATCACCACGATGATGAGCCTGCTCGAGCCTATAATGATTATAACGGTCGGTGCGGTTGTATCGGTAGTAGTTATTGCACTGTATCTGCCGATTTTCACAATGTCGGACGTATAAAAGACGGCATTAAATTATAAATGATAATTCAGTCGATTGCGGATTTAGCCGATTTTTATGACGCACAATGTAAGATACTTCCATATAACATTTTTAAAAACTTTTTTAGGAGAGATGAAGATGACAAGAAGAAAAGGTTTCACACTGGTGGAGTTGATGGTGGTTATTCTCATCGTCGGTATTCTTGCGGCAGTGGCGATTCCACTGATGCAGGGCCGTATCGACAAGGCCAAATGGTCCGAGGCCAATGCCACGGCGGGTACAATCCGGACCGCAGTTCGTGCCTATGCCGCTGAGACGAGCGTCGTAACTGCACAGGGTCTTATCGGCAATCAACTTGATGATGGCCCTACGCAGTCTGCTCTGGGCTTTAGCGCTACGGATTGTGAAGGTACCTATTTCGAGTCCGATGATTATACCGTTTCCGGAGTCGATGCGACAGGTATAGCCACAATCACGGTTACCGGCAGCAGCAAAGCCGATTCTCCGGCCGGCTCATATAGGCTGAATCCTAATGGTACATGGGTAAAGCTGTAAGAATCGGTAATGCCTGCAGGGGACCGGCCCATCGCCCTGCGGCGAGAGGATGCACGGATAGTTTTGGTCCCCTGTATATGATGAACAGGACAATCAAGGAAAACAGGGAGGTTGGATTGATTGTCAGGCGGCATGAGTCGCTCAAAGTAATTACTTTGATTGAAGCAGTGGTGGCTATGGTCCCGGTGACTATAGCCACTATGTTTTAAGATACCCGAAATTCCGAAAAAAAGAGTCGGTTTGTTGTTTAGGCACCCAGGTTTGTCTTCTTGATTCCGGTGTGAGTCGATCCTTAAAACGAATGAATTTATATTAAGCGGAATATTATTTTTCCCAATAAATATTTTTGTTTATGATTTTTTTGTAGTATATTTTAAATAGTATGAGTTCTATACGCGGATAATAGATAAGCCTGTAAAATCAGTTACATCTCTCGCGATAAATTACATCAATGCAATAGCTGCTCAGTACAATAACGAATATGGCAGGTTCATAAATCCGAATTAATGGACCGACAGAATTAAAACGGGATGGAAATTATGAAGATTCGTAAACGAAGATTTGCACGAGCAGTAACGTTAATCGAAGTGATGGCGGCGATAGCCATTTTGGTCATTTCCTCTACGGGGGCGTTAAGCTATCAATATTTTGCCGCTAAAGACGCCCAAAAGGCTCGTGCCCAGGTAATTGCCACTCGCATCGGTCTGCTGCTGCTTGAAGACTGGAAAAGTACCGGCGGCTCCAAGGAATATAATCCACAGACTCTCGGGCTTGGTTTTTCTTCGCCGCTGCCGATCCCGTCTCACTTCAGCCAGGGCCAGGGAGTTGGAAACGGTGCTCCGCTTCATGATGCCGTACATGACATCACGGTCGATGGTATTCCGATGATGGTCATGCTTACATGGGTAGATGTCGCCCAGGATGCCGTATCGGGAGTAATACTGCGACAGCTTAATATTGAAGTGCAATTCGGCTCGACCTGGCAGGATGAAACAATAAAGAAGCAGTATGAAGGCCTTAAGCCCGTGATTCTTACGACCTATGTACGGATTGACGGGGCAGGCGGTTAGAACGTTAGCGGTGTCAACGACAAATTTTTCAAAATAAAGTAACGAGGTACCGGAGATGAAAAACCGAATTCAAAAGAGAAAATACCGTTTTTGTTCCGGCGTAACGCTGGTCGAAATATCTCTCGCTATGGTACTGAATTCGATGATTGTATTGGCCGTTGGAGTTCTTTTAATCGGTGGTAATCGCGGCTGGCATAGTATTTACGATTCGGCAAACAAGAAAATCAGACAGGATGCAATGGTGACCACCCTGACATTCGGCAGTGTCGGGAGAAAGGCGAACCGACTTAGTTACAAACTTTATAAGTCCACCGGCGATGCTTTTTTGCCGGCGTTACCGCAAACATCGGATCCGCAGGAAGTTGTTTCCGGGGACGCAGTGGAATTCAGGTACTGGGACGTCGCCCTCGACGAAACAGATAGTTATAATTTGATGGATACCTCAAAGAAAGCGACTGCTTACGCTTTGTTTTATATCGACGGCGACGAGTTGAAAGTTGACTATGGTCCTTATCCGCCCGGTGGGGTGCCGGACGACGGCGGCGCCAGAAATACTACAGGTGTAACTACGGAAGTTCTTGCGGAAAACGTATCTATAGATGAAGATTGCGAGGTCGGTGCGTTTAGTCACACGGTAGTAAACGGCGTGGGTCAGGGAAGCGTTCGAATAAATATTAACCTGACGGACCCTGAAACCGATGAGACTGTTAAAATAGTGACCTCAACGTTAATGCGTAATATGTGGCCGAGGTGAGTCCGTCTCCGGCCGCAGCCTTCGCCGAGACGAGTATAAATACAGTGTTTTGGAGGATTGATATTGTGGAAATTCAAAAATCAAAACCGCATTCATTTCCACTGATAATCCGTAACCGCCGGAAAGGCTCATCACTTGTCCTGGTTGTTATATCGGTCGTGGTGTTGTCCTTTTTGGGGATAGGCATGTTGAAAGTCGCTTATGGAGTCAGGCATAGAGCCATCCAAACGAAAAATGAGGCTGTTGCAATGCTTGCTGCCGAAGCGGGCTATGAAAAGGCGATTTTCTGGATGAGCCAGAATAAGGATATGCTCAGTGCGATTCAACAAGAGGATCCCGGCACAAGCGGCGGACTTAATTTGCCCAGTGGTGATGCCAATTACCAGGTTATGCTCTATACATTTGCCGGCTATCGCCCGGTTTATAGAGTTTTGTCCACCGGTCATTGCGGCGAATTCACGAGGGCGGTTGATGTTTTGGTCCTCCAGGCGTTGAGCGGCTGGGATATGGGTAAATGTGAGGTTCCGACCGGCAGCAGCAGCACAATTGAGGTCTATTTTGCCGATGGAGAAGTAATTGATATGCCGCTCCATATAAACGACCAGGAAGACAGCCCGGATGATATCGATATTCACGTGAGCGGCGATCCGCAGTTTATGCAAACAGTCGGGATGGGTGAATCGAGATATAACGATCACGACAGTGATAAGTACGGATCGGTTCTGGAGATGTTCGATAATGGAATTCTTTTTGACCAGCCTGATAACAGAGTAACGGATACAGGTACGGTTCAGAACAAGATAGACCGCTTTAAAGACAGCACAAAAGTACAGTGCAGATTTTCACCGGTTGCTAACGCGTCTGTTACGAATCCTAATGCCGCGGTTCAGCTTGAATTCTTTGTGGAAGACGAGGTAGGCAAAGTCCGTATCACAAATGATTGTACCGTCAGGGGTAACACAGCAGGTACTTACGACTATAAGATTAAACCCGGCACCGATGGAAAAAAGTACGAGAAATACGATATTTACGGTTATCATTATATCCCGGAAAACGCGGAAACGACGGGCCAGAGGACCGTTCTGTCGCTTGAAGAGACTTATGTCACTCAGGATTTCGGCGGCGTCGAGTCCGAACCGGGTGGACAGATTTATGTAGATGGTAATGTCGTTATCGGCGGCGACCTGTCCAGCTATGGTGGGAGCCAGGTAGTAAAAGGCAGGATTTCCGTGGTGGCATCGGGTAATATCTGGATAGCTGATTCCATAACGGTTGACGGCTCGCACGATGTTGACGGAAAGCCGTCGGCGGATAATACCAATATTCTCGGTCTTGTCGCTGAGGGCGTAATCAAGGTAATTGACCCGGGCTTATCCAGTAGTTCCGGGGAGCCGAGCGGATATTCCGGTCTTGAGTATGAACCAATCGGTTTGCAGGATGAATCTAGTGGTGGTGAATGGGTATGGAAGCTTATTAGCGGACATTGGCAAAAAGTATATCAGGAAACAGAACCAAAAGAATACGACAGGGTATTGCCGGACCAGGTGGTGGTTGAGGCAGCCCTGACGGTCGGTGGAGGAGGCTGGGGAGCGGAAAATGTCGGAGATAGAAAGGAGTACAGCGGAAAACAGGATGATTTAATTCTTCGCGGCACTATCACAGAGGCAATTCGAGGCGCAGTCGGTTTAGTAGGCAATGACGGATTTCTTAAGTACTACTATTTTGACAGCAGGGTGCTCGAAGGCATTTTGCCCGGTGATATATGGCTGCAGGGCAAGTTCATTCCCGCTCCTGCCGGCTGGCACGATTATCGACCGGTCAGTTACGATTAATCCCGGCATATAGATTGTCAATTTCAAAAATTACGGTTTTGGTCGGGGGGTAAATCCCGCCAGAGCCGTTTTTTTTTCGCGCATAACAATACGTCCTATAACCTATCTGCGGCCTCTAAAAATCCTTTCAAAATTGATTTTCAACGATGGACGCCTTTCGTCATTTAGTAACATAATAAAACCAACCAATCAAAAATTTTCCAAGGTCGTTTATTTTTTAGGACGTAGCACCCGCATAACATTCACCTCCTAATATTACCGGAAAGTTTATCGGCTTTTCAGTAATATGCTATGGCCGTTAAGCCGACTAAGGTTTTATGAATTTGAAGCAGATACTTAATTTAAATAGGAACGATGTCTGTGGCCTGGATATCGGAAGTTCGGCCGTCAAAATAGTCGCTTTGTGTAAAGACAATTCCGGCTACAAGGTGACCGCAGCCGGCATATCACAGATAGCAGACCGACGCAACAACTCCGGGGGGCACGGCGGAACAGATGCGAAAGTAGTCAAAGCAATCCATGACTGCTATGTAACAACCAGGTTAAAGACCGGAAATAAACTCAGAACGAAGTTAGCTGTTTGCGGGATCGGCGGCCCGGAAATCGCGGTGCGGGATTTCGAGTTTCCCTTGTTACCAGAAGATGAAATAGAAGGAGCAGTATCCCTTGAAGCGTCGCTGGTTTGTCCGTTCAATCCGGAACAGGCTGTTGTCGATTATCAACTAATACCTAACGGCAATGACAAAACCAAGGGTATCCTGGTGGCAGCCACGAATACGTTGATAAAGGGTAAAAGGCATCTGGCTCAAAAAGCCGGACTTAAGTGCGTCCTGATGGATGTTGACGGGCTGGCATTATTGAACTGTTTCAACAATCTCGTCAACGAGCATGAGAAATCGACGACGGCAATTCTGAATGTCGGCGGCTCTTATACTACCCTTGCGATTATGAGTGATGAAGGTTGGCCGTTTATCCGCGAAATGGCTCGTGCGGGTGATTATATAATCGCTCGTATTGCAGAAGCAGAAAACACATCGCCGGAAGCGGTCACGGGGATTTTGTTCGGTGATTCACCGAACGGCGGGACAGGTCTCGGCGACAGCCTGGAAAGGGCCTGTGACGAAGTGATAGCAGATGTGGCCGAGACTCTGCGTTTTTATGCAGCCAGTGAAAAATCGAAGCAAATCGAAAAAGTATTTGTATGCGGCGGTTTTGCCCCGACGGGAGGTTTTGTCGATTTATTGTCTCGTCGTCTCGGGATAGAAGCGCGTCTGTGGAATCCGTTTGACAGTGAGCTTTGCCATACGTCTGATCGATACGGGGACTTTTTCAGCAAGAAAGGCCCGGCAATGGCGGTTGCAGCCGGTCTTGCCATGAGGTCTATTGAGAAAAACCAGTGAGAAAAAACATGAACGACAGAGCAACGAAAACTATATTCACAATAGATCTGCTCAAGAGAGAGGGTATCCCGTTCAGAAGCGGTCCCGCCGGCGTGGCTTGTGCCGTGATAACCGCCGCCGTGCCGATTGTTATCGCAATTACACTTGGAGGATTGTATCTGAATAGCAAAGTCGTGATGTCCCTGAAGGCCAAGGAAATAGCCGTGCTGGATGAAAAGGTTAAGGGATTGTCCGACGTTATAGAGCTGCAGAGAGCATTGGAAAGAGAGAAATTCCATTACAATGTTTGCCTGTCGGAAGTTAAATCCACGATAGGAAAATTCAGTCAGTGGTCACCGGTTTTAACTACATTGGTCGAAAATATGCCCCGCTCGGTTATATTGACGGAGCTGGAAGTAGAGCAGAACATCGTGAAGAAAAAAGTTCCGAATAAAGATAAGCCCGGCAAAATGACGGAAATCGATGCATCTGTTACAAGTATGCGGGTTACGGTTAGCGACAGCTCGCGAGCCGACAGTGACCAGGCGGTTAAAGAATTTCGTGATTATCTCTGTTCTTCGTCTTTTCTCGGCCCGAAACTCGAAAAGGCCGACGTTTCGAAAGAATCCGGCACACTCGGAGGGCAGGATGTTGTCTATTACATGATTAATTGTGTCTTTAAGGCTGAGTTATAGCATGGTTATTCCGAAAGCACTTAAAAAAAATCTTAAGATATCGGCTGTTATATGGGCGGCCTGTCTGGTTTTGTTCGTCCTGATTTATATACTCGTTCTTGGGCCGCAAAACCGGGCCAGAAATAGGCTCGAAGGTGAATTTGACGAGAAAAAAAAGACGTATGAATTCGCGCGGAATGCGGCACGCGAGGAAACCCAAAACAGGCTGCTCGAGCAAATCGGGATTTTGCGAAACGACCTTGGCGTTTTCATTACCGACGTCGAAAATTCGGCCGACCTGATATTCGATATAAGCCGAATCGCCCGCGAAAAGAATGTTGCTTCACTAAACGTCGAAAAAGAAAAAGAGCGTCTGGTTTCGGATAAGGACCTTGCTAAAAATATTTCCGAGAGCCGTATTAACATCAGTTTCACCGCCGGATTCAGCCAGTTTGCCGCTTTCCTGAATGCTTTAGAGAGGCATCATCCCGTTCTTTTTGTGAACGAGTTTAAATTAATGCAGTCGAATCAGAACGAGTCGGCCTATCAGGTGGATATGGATGTGGCGGCTCTTATTAAAAAGCAGCAGGACAATAATGCCACGGCAAAATCTATGCAGCCGATATCGGATAAAAAAATATGAGAAAATATAATATGAGAAAGTTGGAATTAGAACAAGTCGAGCAAAAGGGCTTCGATAAGGAGATAATATAATGGATACGCATGACCAAGAGAATAAGGCGGGTCCACAGAACGAATCTGCGTCGGTTTTCAGGAGCGGACCGATTTCGCAGGGCGAGAGACAGGCTAAAGGCTTGATGAACGATAGCCGGGATTCGAATCCGTATCAGCTTGGACAGTCATCGCGTGCAGATAATACGAAAGAACAGTTTGAAACCAACCCTTCTATGCAGGGGCCCGGCCTTTGGCAGCAGATAAAAGGTAAACTCTTCAAGGAAGAACCGGGAGTCAATAACACAAAGCAGAAAGTAATGGTCATTTTGATTCCAATCCTTTTTATTATAATGATTTTCATGTTCAGACAGGTGCTGAGCAAAGCCCCGCAGGAAACGGAAGGTTCCACAAATGATGATTCGTCTGTTACCACGGCCGTTCGTTCCGATGGTGAAATCGACTGGCGGATTCCGGAACCGATACCGATGCAGATAAGGGATCCCATTAAACCGGGGGTTCGGACCGCCATGCCTAATATGTGGCAGACCGATTCCAATAATATAGAGATGCTCAGTGTCAGGGGAATTCTCTACAGCCAGGACAAACCATCTGCCGTTATCGGCAATAAGATCTTACACCTGAACGACAAGATTGACAATGCCACTATTGTACAAATCGACCGGGACTTTGTAGTCTTCGAGAAAGATGGAAGAAGGTGGACGAAAAAAGTGGCGGAATTACAGATGGATCAGGAAGAACTGGAGCAAATAAAACCGGATGCGGAGGTGGATAAAATACGTTGAGAAGAATGGGCATGGAAATTTTGCCGTGCCTGGTTCACAATGAATTACAAAGTTGAACGAATACAGGCAATTAAGATATTTGATCAAAAATTAAGATGTTGTAAAGGAAATATTATGAAAAACTTTATGAAAAAAATCACGATATTCAGGATATTATCCGTTTGGGCGATTATTGGTTCCTGCTGTATTACATCCGGTGCTGTTGACGCAATTGAAGATGACGTGGCGGATGAAAAGCCGTTGAGCCAGCTTGAGATGAGGATGCAGAAAAAGGTATCTATCGACGTCAGTGACGTTCCTATCGAGATGGTTATAAGACAGCTCGCCGAGCAGGTGGACGTGGATTTTATCAAAAGCCCGAATGTTACCGGCAATGTGACGGTTACGCTTACCAGTGTCTCGGTCGAAGAAGCTCTGCAGAGTGTTCTCGACGTGCACGGCTGCGCCGCCATAAAAGGCGAAAATGTGGTCCGGATACTATCGCGAGAGGAAATTCCCGAAATATCCGAAAGGCTGATAACCGAGACTTTCGAGATTATTTATGCGGATGTTGTCGAGGTCGTCAAGGCACTGGACAAATTCAAGTCGCCTCAGGGCTCGGTATCCTCCATCCAGGGCACCAGCCATATAATTGTCACCGATACCGAAAACAAAGTCAGAGATATCGCGAAACTGATTGAAAAAATCGACCGCATCACACCACAGGTGCTTGTGGAGGTGAGAATTTACGATATCACCAGCAAGGACAATCTCGATCTCGGTATCGACTGGTACGCCAGCCGGCGGACGAACTTCAACACCAGCGGTTTTCCCATCGATGACGACATAACGGTCAGCAAAGACGGCACCGATACTTACGTCTCCAGTATAACCGACTCTGCCCTTCATGCGGGATTCAATGCCGGGACAAGTAAAACCGCCGCCGCTACAGAGGGCTATCTGCAGTTTGGCATACTCAACAAACATGCCGACATCTTTGCACAACTCAGAGCCGAGCAGGAAAACATTAATGCCAAGCTGCTTGCGAATCCGAGAATTTTGGTTCTTGATAACGAGACGGCCCTGTTCGATATCGTTACCGAACATCCCTATGTCGAGCGAACCATTACCGGCGCCACCATAACCGAAACGGTCAAATTCAAAAACGTCGGTATTAAACTCGGTGTCACTCCCCATGTAACAAGAGACGGCATGGTGAGGATGCGTATTCTGCCGGAGTTCGGCGTCGTAATCGGCCAGGTTCAGGTTTCATCGAGTGACGTGCCTATTGTTGACACACGTAAAGTCGATACGATAGCGCTGGTGCGAGACGGCCACGCTGTCGTGCTGGGCGGCCTGCGAAAGAAAGATACTACCCAGCAGATCAACAAGGTGCCTCTGCTCGGCGACATACCTATACTCGGGACATTGTTCAAATTCGAGGGTGAATCTACAGTCATCACCGAGCTGGTAGTGTTTATAACGCCGAAGATTATAACCCAGCCGGTCTTGTCGAAGGAGGAGCAAGAAGCTTTCGATGTGACCATATTCGACGGGCCGAAGTCTAAAAGCACAAAGGCGGAAGATAAGCTCGAAAAATAAATGAGATATTTGTCCTGAAAATAGTCGTGTTCGATTAAACAGGCGGATTAGTCTTTCTCCACATAATTTAACCTGACGCGAAAACAGGCTCGATATGCCCGGCCTTACAACGAGTCATAATCTTTTAGTTCATTCGCTCACTTTTCATCCCATTGCACCGGCTGTGAAATTGCGGTTTGGGGTGGAACTTCTCATTGAATAATCAGGTCTGCGGACAAAAAATCATCTCATTAAAATTAAAACGAACATTCCGGGGCGATTTACGTTATAGACATAACATAATTTTTCGTGATAATGGTTCTGAAAATGGTTTGATACGGTTATTTTCAGGGGATAGATATGCTCAGACGCATAACAGTGAATTTTATCGTCGATTTGGCCGGCTTTATTGATTTGCTCGGCTTGATTTTTACCGGTTTTATTATCAAGTATGTTCTGCCGCCCGGCACAGGCGGTCGCGGACAGGAGCTTCACGGCGGACAAGGCGCCGGCCACGTTAAATCATTGTGGTCGATGACACGACACGAATGGGGTGATATCCATTTTTATATGTCCGTTGCATTTATCGCTTTGATGCTTATCCATCTGGCCCTGCACTGGACATGGATCAAGTGTTACTTCAGATCACTTTTCGGCCTTTCAAAAAGAGGGAGCGATTTATAATCCCCCAGTACAGGTCCCGGCGGTGTACAGTGTAAATTTATTGTTGCATCTCCGGAGGCAATCTGTAATACTCAAAACCTTTAATAAAAATAA
>Ga0307439_1000993_pt1 | contig 18612 bp, 15 predicted proteins | sample SalMarWE160490MG_FD_202142 | JGI IMG/M metagenome (GOLD analysis project Ga0307439, IMG submission 202142) | Salt marsh sediment microbial communities from the Plum Island Ecosystem LTER, Massachusetts, United States - WE1604-90 | ecosystem: Environmental > Aquatic > Marine > Intertidal zone >... | reverse complement strand
AGATTCTGGGTAAACGCGGCCCGATCGTGAAGACTCTCTCCACAACTTCCATGCTGAACAAACTCGGGAAAATCTACGACGTGCCCGTCTACGAAACGGGCGTCGGCTTCAAATACGTTGCGCCGAAGATGCTCGAAGTGAATGCACTTATTGGCGGGGAGGAATCCGGTGGCTATGCCTTTCAGGATCACGTCCCCGAACGAGATGGTATTCTCGCAGGATTGTTCCTTCTCGATATGATCGTGCGTCTTGAACGAAAACCTTCAGAGCTCATCGACTTATTGTTCGAAAAAGTCGGAGCACACTTCTACGATCGCATCGACACTTGCCTCCCCGAAGATGAGCGTGAATCGATTAAAGCGCGAGTACAACAGGCCTCCCCAGAGAAAATTGCAGGTCTCAAGGTCGTTGATATCAACACACACGACGGATATAAATACAACCTGGAAGATGGCGGCTGGTTGTTGATTCGCTTTTCCGGAACCGAACCGATCATTCGGGTTTATTGTGAAACAACGCAGGCCGAACTTGTAAACCCCATTCTCCAGGAAGGGCTCCGGATCGCAGGAATTGAATGAATGCAACGACAAGGCGGCTCACAGACACACACTGCCATCTCGTACTTCCCCAGTTCGATCAAGATCGTGTCGAAGTCCTCGAACGGGCTTGGGAAGCTGATGTGGACCGTATTCTCGTTCCAGGCATAGATCTGCACACGAGCCGTCTGGCGGTAAAATTGGCACAGCAACATGCAAATATCTTTGCAGCCGTGGGCATCCATCCGCATGACGCCCGAACGTGGAATTCTGACACGGCAGCAAAAATCGGCGAACTCGCTCGTTCAGAAGGTGTGGTTGCGATCGGAGAGATCGGGCTGGATTACTATCGGAATATATCCACGCCTGACCAACAGAAACACGCCTTCCAAGCGCAATTAGCACTCGCCGCCGAGATTGGATTGCCCGTTGTGATACATAACCGGGACGCGACACAGGACATCATCGAAATGCTGCTTGCCTGGTCTCGAGATCTGCCGGCAGGGCTTCGGGAACGACCAGGCGTGCCTATTCGGCAGACATCGATACCGCCCTGCTCGCTGCCGAATCAGGATTCTATTTCGGTGTGGCCGGACCAGTGACCTTTCGAAACGCCGATCACCTACGCGAAGTCGTTTCAAAATTGCCAATTTCGAAGGTTCTGCTCGAGACGGATTCTCCCTACCTTACGCCACACCCCCACCGGGGCAAACGAAACGAGCCAGCCAACGTGAAAATTGTTGCCGAATGTTTTACTGGTATTATGGATATGCAGGAGAGTCAAGTCACTGAAATCACATGGCAAAATGCCGCGACCCTCTTCGAATGGAACCATGGAAACAACGACCATCACCTTCTTTGATCTCATTCGCTCCGAACTCGCAAAGGTGGAGCAGAGAATGCGCATCAGCCCGGGTGAACACGACCCCAACCTGATCGCCGCACTCGATCATTTGCTCTCCTCGGGCGGGAAACGCATTCGCCCTGCCCTTGTCTTGCTTTCCGCAGGGATGTTGAACGCCGATCGAGATCATGCCATCACGCTTGCAGCCTCGGTGGAAATGCTGCACACCGCAACGCTAGTGCACGACGATTTGATCGACGGCGCTTCTCTCCGCCGGGGGATTCCCACCATCAACGCCACACTGGGACCTGGGGCTACCGTCCTAACAGGAGATTACATTTTCGCTCGAGCCGCGTACCTGGCAGCAGAAATTGGCGAACAGGCGTTGATGAAAATCTTCGCGCGAACGCTGATGACGATCGTAAACGGGGAAATCTCCCAGATGTACGCCAACAGCAAGAGTGATGCTGGCATCCCGGATTATCTTGAGCGGATCTATGCCAAAACCGCATCGCTGTTCGAAGTCGCCACAGAAGGTGCTGCGATCCTAAGCGACATCGATGAAGATGCAGTCGCCGTAATGAAATCTTTTGGATACAACATCGGCATGGCTTTTCAGATCGTCGATGACGTCTTGGATTTCACCGCCGATGAAGAACGACTCGGAAAACCCGCCGCAAACGATCTGCGACAAGGCTTGATCACGCTCCCTGTCTTGTACTTTCTTTCAACAGCCTCCGATCAAGAAAATTTGCGCCATAAAATCACTACGCAGCAATGCGATGAAGATGAACTTTCCGAAATTGTCTCCGCGATCCGTTCCTCGAAGGCAATCGATAAGGCTCTCGATCAGGCACAGGAATTCATCACCACAGGCATTTCACTCTTGAAAATGATGCCCGCCAATCAAGAACGAGCGGCGCTCTACGAACTCGCAGATCACATCATTAATCGCAGCACTTAAACCATTGGCATCAAAGAGGTTGTCCGTACGAGAGCAAGCGACACTTACTTGCGCAGAAACCAACCGGATCATCTGCCCCTAAATAACAGGCGCAAGGCCCCTAACTTCATTGAGCTGGTTTGCAGGAGATGGGTATGGAACCATCCAACGTATGCGCAACCAGGATGTTGTTCCCAAAAAATTCAGGGAACTCATTCGCGAGCTTTCTGCGTTATTAACCTACGAGGCAACCCAAGATCTGCTCGTCAATCCAATTGACATCCAAACACCTTTGGTGAAAACCAAAGGCCTGGAATTGTCTGAAAGTGTTGGATTGATCCCCATCTTACGAGCTGGCTTGGGGATGGTGGAGGGGGTTTGGGAATTAATGCCCTCCGCCGAAGTATGGCACATCGGTCTCTACCGGGATGAAAAAACCCTCCAACCGGTGGAATACTACAACAAGCTTCCCATCGAACCTACCGTCTCGGTATGTTTTATTCTCGATCCGATGCTTGCCACGGGAGGATCGGCCGTCGCCACGATTGACATCCTTAAAGATTGGGGCGTGAATAAAATCAAGTTCGTCGGTCTCATCGCTGCGCCGGAAGGTATCGCCGAAATCCACCGTCATCATCCTGAAATCCCGATTCACCTTGCTGCGGTGGACGACAAATTGAATGAGAATGGCTACATCGTACCTGGCTTGGGGGATGCGGGCGACCGCCAATTTGGCACTGGGTGAGAAGAGAATAATACGCCAGCAACGTCAAACGGGACACCCAATCGAAGAAGGTGTCCCGTCGAATTTTAACGATCTTATTTGCTGGAAAAAATGGCGTCGATTAGCTTAAAGCGGCTTCGACGATGCCGATAAAATCATCGGCTCGCAAACTGGCGCCACCGACCAAAGCGCCATCGATATCCGGCTGCTTAAAGAAATCTGCGGCATTCCCCGGTTTAACGCTGCCACCGTATTGAACACGAATCGCCTGTGCGAGATCTTCATCAAACAGATCCTTCAATACAGGACGAATCGACTCAGCGATGGTTGCATTGGCATCCTCGGCTGTTGCCGCCATACCGGTCCCGATAGCCCAGATGGGTTCGTAGGCCACGATGATGCGCTTCATATCTTCCTTGGAAATATTCGCAAAACCTTTGGAGACCTGCTCTCGAACCACAGCTGCCGTCTCCCCCGCCTGGCGTTGATCGAGCGTTTCTCCAACGCAAACGATCGGGCGAAATCCATGACGCAGAGATGCCTGCACGCGCAAATTGACTGTCTCGTCTGTTTCCCCAAAATACGCCCTGCGCTCCGAATGGCCAATGATGGTAAACGTGCACAGTCCCTGCAGCATTGTGGGAGAGATTTCTCCCGTAAACGCTCCTGAATCCTCCCAATGCACGTTCTGTGAACCCACGAAAACGTCCTCGTCTTTCAAACGCTCTGCAACAGCCGGCAAAACGACGAACGGTGGGCAAACGACACGTTCAACACCAGTGAGCTCGGATAAGCGGGGAAGCATGGACTCTACAAGCTCTAAGGCCTCCGAGATATTCTTGTTCATTTTCCAATTGCCTGCGATACACGGTACTCGTTCCACATTGTCCTCCAATGAATTAAGATTATTCAAGAATTTGTTTCTTCAAAAATTCCATATGTTCCTGCAGCCAGATCGGTACGCGATTATTTTCGAGAAGCATCACAAGCTGCTCCCGTGCAAAATCCACATCGCCAAGATGGATGTGGATCTCGATGAAAACCAAATTCGCCGCAACGTCGTCTGGATTCCGATCAAGTACGGCAGTTATTTCACCCAAGGCTGCTTCAGGGGATTCGGCATACAAACGCATCCGCGCAGCTGCAATCTGGATCACGTCACGATCCGGGTAGTTATCATAAAGATCCTCGATCATTGGCCACATCGGCTCTTCCGGAGCCCCGAAAAAGAGCGTTTGTAAAAGCTTGGTAGCCAGAAGGACTTCCGGACGCATTGGATTTTGCGACAACTCACGCGCCCGCAGGAAACACTCCATCGCCATTGGGAAGTCTCCGACTCCCATAAAAAAATCCCCGGCTTTGATGAAGGCATTGTACGCCTCGCGCTCCTCACCTTCGGCGAGTAACGCTTCCGCACGATGAAGTTGCGTTTCCGCCGCATCCCTCGACTCTTCTTCGGGTTCATCTACCTCCATAATTTCTTCATCATGGGGATCGATCTCTTCTGTTTCACCCAAGGAGGAGAGTTTATTGATGCTGCCGATAAAAGCTAACAAAATACAACAGGTCATCAATGATCCTGCAACGACCCAGAACCACCGGCTGCGATTTCGAAGCGATTCCTTCAAACTTGGCTTCTCGGTGACGGCCTTAGTTTCCGCATGTGGTGCGTCATCGGATTTCACCGGGTCGGTTAGCGTAGTCGCCTTCGCCAGGGCTTCCAAGGAACGTTTCTCCGTTTCGCGAGGCTTCGACAACGATTCGAGTACACCGATATCCCCACCTGTGACCGCAGCGCAAAAGGCATCGATCATTTCCCTGACACTTCCGAAACGGTCATCCCGGTTTTTCGCCAGGGCTTTGAGTAAAACCCGTTCAACGGCTTCCGGTACGGTTGGATTGACCTGGCGCGGCAAGGGCAGCGGCGTGTAGATATGATCGTGAATAATCGAGAAAGGTGTATCCGAAGAAAAGGGAACCCGACCGACCACCAATTCGTATAAAACCACGCCGAGTGAGTAGATGTCTGTGCCTTCGTTCAAATCCGTCGTGCCCTGCGCCTGTTCCGGCGAGATGTAGTGCGGCGTGCCCATGAGCATATCGCCTGAAAGCGTCGATGCGCCTGCTTCTGCGATGCGCGCCAAACCGAAATCTGCCAGGTAGATTTCACCTTCAGGTGAAATCAAGATATTGGAAGGTTTTACATCACGATGCAGGTAACCCTGTTTGTGCGCATACTCCAGCGCATTTGAAACGGCTTCTACGATGTGTAACGCCTCGTCTTTATTGAGCGGACCTCTTGCCAAGCGCGCCTTGAGGGTTTCCCCCTCGATGAATTTCATCACCAGGTAGGGCTGGCCTGCATGCTCGGAATAATCGTAGATCGGCACGATGTTGGAATGTTCCAATTTGGCAACCACTTTGGCTTCTCGCCCAAAGCGAGCTAGAAAATTGGGGTCCTCCATAATCGCTGGGTGGAGCGCCTTGATGGCCACGTATCGATCGAGGGCGGGATGGTAGGCTTTATAAACCGTGGCCATACCGCCCTGACCCAACTGCGTAATGATGCGATAAGCACCTACGTTTTCACCTTTTGCGAAGCTCATACAATCTCCAACCTCAAGCCGGGCACATTATAGACGAGACGTTCCAAAGGGACAACAAATATACACACAACGTCCATCCGACACGCGGCGAAAGATGTCCGATGAGGGGTCTCGTACTTACTGCTGTATTTAAATCAGGAGACTCTGAAGCTATGCTTCTTTATCATCCAGAACAACGACACCGGGTAAATCTTTACCTTCGAGAAACTCGAGTGAAGCTCCACCGCCTGTCGAAACGTGACTGATACGATCCGTTAAACCAGCCTGGCGAACAGCGGCTGTCGATTCACCGCCTCCGACAATCGTGATACCATCGCAAGCCGCTACGGTTTCGGCGATTGCCCAGGTTCCTTTTGCGAAGGCATCGAATTCGAAGACACCCATCGGTCCATTCCAGACAATCAGCTTGGCATTCTTCAACGCTTGGCTGTACGCTTCCACAGTTTTCGGGCCGATATCGTAGGCACCCCAATTCTCCGGCACTTCGTTGGCAAGCACCGTCTTGCTCTGCGCCTCGGCTGCGAACTGATCGCCTACCACCAAATCGACAGGAAGAAGAAGTCGATCCGTTGAACTCGAGAGCAGATCTTTCGCTGTTTCAATCGAATCCTCTTCTACAAGGGAACTCCCCATGAAATACCCTTTTGCTGCTAAAAAGGTATTGGCCATGCCGCCGCCGATAAGCAAGCGATCTGCTTTCTCCAGCAATCGCTCTACCACGGTGATCTTGTCGGAAATCTTGGCGCCACCCAATATGGCGACAAAAGGATGCGCTGGAGTCTCCAGGGCTTTGCCCAGGTATTCCAATTCCTTTTCCAACAAAAATCCGGCCACCGCCGGTAGATGGTGTGCAACGCCTTCTGTGGATGCATGTGCCCGATGCGCGGAACCGAAGGCATCGTTGACGTACAGGTCCGCAAGTGAAGCCAAAGCAGCAGAGAATTTCTCATCATTCGCACGTTCTTCCGGATTGAAGCGCGTGTTTTCGAGCAGCAGAATCTCTCCTGCTTGGAGTTTCTCGGCCGCAGCCTGAGCTTCAGGCCCAACGCAATCTTCCACAAAAGCAACGGGGCTATCCAGCAAGGACGCTAAATGCTCAGCCACAGGCCGTAAGGTGAGCTCTGCAACTACCTTTCCTTTGGGACGACCGAGGTGCGAGCACAAGATTACCGCCGCATCGTGCTCGAGTAAATAGCGGATCGTGGGCAACGCGGCCTGGATGCGGGTATCATCGACCACTGCCCCATCTGCAAGCGGAACATTGAAATCAACCCTCACCAGCACTCGCTTGCCTTTGGGATCGATATCGCGGATTGTCTTTTTATCAAACATGGATTTTAACCTCAACGCGGCGCGCCCGGGTTTCCAGGCGCGCCGCGCTCGATAAATCTATAGGGATTTCGATATCAAATTAGCAAGATCTGTCGTTCGCACGGAGTATCCCCACTCGTTGTCGTACCATGCCACCAACTTGACCATGTTACCGCCAATGACAAAGGTGAATTGAGCATCGACAATGCTGGAGCGATCATCCTCCTTGTAATCCATGCTGACCAAAGGCTCCTCTGAAAGAGCGAGAATACCCTTCATGGGGCCATTGGCTGCCTTGCGCAATGCAGCGTGCAGGTCCTCTGTGGTCGTCTCCTTTTCCAGCGTTATGACACAATCTACGATCGATACCGTCGGAGTCGGCACGCGTAATGCATATCCATCGAATTTCCCCTTGAGTTCTGGGATCACCAACGCCACCGCCTTCGCTGCACCCGTCGTCGTGGGGATGATGTTCAAAGCTGCAGCACGCGCACGTCGCAGGTCCTTATGGGGAAGATCCAGGATATTTTGATCGTTGGTATAGGAATGAATTGTAGTCATCAGACCCTTGTCAATGCCAAAATTATCCTGAATGACCTTCGCCGGAGGTGCAAGGCAGTTCGTTGTGCATGAGGCGTTGGAGATGATGTTGTGTTTCTCCGCATCGTAATCGCCATCGTTAACCCCCAGCACAACAGTGAAATCGGGGTCCGTCGCCGGTGCGGTGATAATCACCTTTTTCGCACCAGCTTCGAGGTGCTTCGAGGCACCTTCCCGCTTTCGAAACACTCCCGTTCCTTCAATGACGATTTCTACGCCCATGTCTTTCCAGGGAAGCTTGGCGGGATCAGGTTCGGACAGCGCCTTGATGAAATCGCCTTCGATGTTCAAACCATCTTTCTTTACCTCCACCGACCCCGTATAGCGACCGTAATTCGAGTCGTAACGGAAAAGGTGGGCCATCGTGTTCAAATCCCCGAGGTCGTTGAACGCAACAACGTCAAAAACGTCGGCATACTTTTCTTTCATGACCTTGAGGACTTGTCGTCCGATTCGGCCGAAGCCATTAATTCCTACACGAGTTGCCATAATTACACTCCTCTTTTCTTCGGATCAGTTGAGATCCGGATTAGAATCTTGTTCTTCTATCGACGGCAGATCCAACGGACCTGTCCGTTCTTCCAGCAGTGCGATCAGCGCTTCGGCCAATTTGCCGGCATCATGCCGCCAGGGTCGATCGACATCGACCAGATCGGCGGTATAGAGCTGAATCAGGGTATTGGCCTCGAATTCTGGCAAAACCATTTCCATCCCATCCGGTTTCGCATCCAGATGTCCATCATTAGCCACGACCAAATCTACTAAACCCTGTCCGACGTGGTTTTCGATGGCCTCAATGTGCTCCTGGCAGTTATACCCATCCGTTTCCCCCTCCTGTGTCGCCACATTACACACAAAAACCTTGAAGGCACTGGAGGCATGGATGGCATCGACGACGTCGGGCACGAGCAAATTCGGTAAAATGCTGGTGTACAAACTGCCAGGCCCGACGACGATCATATCCGCTCCCAGGATGGCTTGTATGGCACCTGGATAAGCAGGCGGATCGTTGGGTTCGAGTTGCACCCGATGGATTTTTCCGGGCACATCCGGAATATGGCTCTCCCCCTCCACGCGTACCGCTTTATCCGCCAGGGCAGGCAACTTGTCCGCCGTTAAAGCGACATCGCCCAAACTGGATGGCAGCACCTGACCATGGATGGCAAGCACACGACCCGTCTCCAGGAGACCTTGATCGAAACTGCCAGTCACACCTGCGAGTGCGGCGATGAAGAGGTTTCCAAAGGAGTGCCCGTTTAACTCTTCGCCCTGGAGAAATCGATATTGGAACAGCTGGGTCAACAAATCTTCATCGTCGGATAATGCAGCAAGACAATTTCGGATGTCTCCCGGAGGTGGTAAACCGAGAGATTGGCGCAACCTCCCTGAGGAACCCCCATCATCTGCAACCGTTACGATTGCGGTCAGGTTTCCGGTATGCCGCTTCAAACCGCGTAACAAGGTTGACAGCCCGGTTCCACCTCCGATGGCTACGATCTTGGGGCCGCGCCCCAAACGCCGATGTTTTGCTACGGCTTCAACCAAAGGTTTACCCGGACGAAGATAGGGTGCGAGCAATGTGCGATTCAGTCGTAGAACGGAGAATAAGGTCAGCAATAATCCCGTGAGTGCGAGCAGGAGCGCACGCAGCCATCGAGGTAAATCACGCAAACTCAGGATGGCAAGCCAGGGGGATTCCGGATGGTTACGGTAAATATCGAGCAAGATGACCGCTACGCCCAAGCCAATCAGGGCGACACCGATAATCAAAAACACGAACCAGCGCTTGACTCCCAATCCGGGTTGGAGCCAGCGAGCGAGAGTGCGGAATCGGCTGCGTGTTTTGCTGTTCTGATCGGATGGACCTGGTGTTTTATACACGCGAACGACTATACCAGAGAGAATATACAGCGTCAACATGAGCCGCTTTACGATCTTTGATGTTGATCCGGTTATGTGTATAATAGTGGCACTATACCCGAAAGAAGGAGGTAGACGGCCCATGGCCACCGTAAGTTATACAAACGTAAGTAAGCACTTCGGAGACGTCACAGCAGTAAACGATATGAATCTCAATATTATCGACAGGGAATTCCTTGTCCTGGTCGGGCCGTCGGGGTGCGGCAAGACCACCGGCCTCCGCCTGCTTGCAGGTCTTGAGGATATCGACGATGGCACGATTGCGATCGGCGATCGAATTGTCAATGATATTGAGCCAAAAGATCGGGACATCGCGATGGTGTTTCAGTCCTACGCGTTGTACCCCCATATGACGGTATTCGACAATATGGCTTTTGGACTCAAGCTTCGCAAAACACCCAAGGAAGAGATCAAACGACGCGTACAGGAAGCCGCTGATATTCTCAGCATTGAGCACCTTTTGGATCGAAAGCCCCGCCAGCTTTCCGGCGGTGAGCGCCAGCGCGTTGCGGTAGGACGTGCCATCGTGCGCGAACCGCAGGTCTTCTTATTCGACGAGCCACTCTCGAACCTGGACGCGAAATTGAGGGTTCAGATGAGGGCCGAAATCAGCAAACTCCATCACCGACTCAAGACCACCTTCATCTACGTTACCCACGACCAGGTCGAGGCGATGACGATGGCCGACCGCATCGCCGTGATGCGAGGCGGCATTTTGCAGCAAGTCGATACACCACAGCAGCTTTACGATCACCCCACGAATGTTTTCGTGGCCGGCTTCATTGGATCCCCGGCGATGAACTTCTTCAAGGCTAAGCTGGAAAAATCCGATGGATCGCTGATGGTCAACACAGGCGCTTTCCAGGTCATCGTTCCGCCATCGAAGGTGGATCGTTACATGCCTCACGCCGGCAAGGAAGTCATCTTCGGTATCCGCCCGGACGACGTGCACGATCCCACGTTCTCCCCGCCCGTTTACGCATCTCCGGTTTCGGCAAAGGTGGAAGTGACGGAGTTGATGGGCAACGAGATCTTCATGCACTTCGTATCCGGCGACAACAGCTTCATCGGACGGATTGATCCACGAACGGTGTTCAAGGTTGGCGACCAGGTCGAGTGTGTATTCGATATGGACAGCATGCAACTCTTCAATGTCGATGGCGACCAGACCACTATCGTCTAAACGATTCGACATATAATTCAAAACCCCCCGCCTGCGAAGGCGTGGGGTTTTTCTTATGAGTAAGGAGATAATACCTATGCCCGATTTTGAACTCATGCGCTCACTGCAAAAAAAGAATGATACGAAAATTGTACTGCTCGTTATGGATGGCCTTGGCGGCATACCCATCGAACCTGGTGGGCCCACGGAATTGGAAGCTGCAAAGACACCCAATCTCGATCGGCTGGCGGAAGAAGGGACCCTGGGACAAACCATTCCTGTTCGTCATGGCGTTACGCCGGGATCGGGACCCGCCCACCTCGGGCTTTTTGGATACGATCCGGTGACGTATGAAGTTGGCCGCGGCGTGCTGGAAGCGACGGGTATCGGCATGACGGTGTCGACAGGTAACGTGGCTGTCCGAGGGAATTTCTGCACGGTTGATTCGGATGGAAAGATCACCGATCGTCGGGCGGGACGAATCTCTTCGAAAGAAGCGATCCCGATCGTTGAGATATTGAAAGAGGTTGAGATCTCAGATGTTTCGGTGGATGTGGAACATTTACGCGAGTATCGTTTCGCCGCCGTGATGTCCGGCAAGGGTCTCACGGCAAACATTGACGATACTGATCCACAACAAACCGGCGTCGCCCCACTCCCTGCCCAAGCATTCGATAAAGAATCGAAAGCTTGCGCCAGGTACTTCAATCAGTGGATCGACGCTGCCCGGCAGAAATTGCAATCCCAACCCAAGGCGAATGCTCTCACACTGCGTGGATTCTCCACGGATCCCTGTCTGCCGCAATTCCCAGAGATCTTCGGATTGCGCGCCGGCTGCATCGCCGTGTACCCGATGTATCGCGGCGTATCCAAATTGGTCGGAATGGAGCTAATCGATTTCGAAGGCGAAAAGCCTGAGGAGGAATTTCAGACCGCCGCGCAGCATTGGAACGATTTCGATTTCTTCTTCATCCATATCAAGAAAACCGACAGCAAAGGCGAAGATGGTAACTTCGATGGCAAGGTGGAAATCATCGAAAGTGTGGACGCCGCATTGCCAGGCTTGATGGAGATGAAGCCGGACGTTGTTGTCGTGACTGGAGATCATTCCACACCCGCAAAATTACGCTCCCACTCATGGCATCCAGTCCCCACGCTGCTCTGGGCGCCGGCAACAGTCAGAACGGACTTTGAAAAGTCATTTGGTGAACGAGCATGCGGACGAGGCGGTTTAGGCACGATACCAGCCACAACACTGATGCCATTGATGATGGCGCATGCTGAACGTTTGGAGAAATTCGGCGCCTGAGTGCATCACTAAACTTTCCGCAAGGATCATGAGACATTTCAATACGTGATCCTAAGAAGTTATTTCCAGATACTAAAAACAAAGATCGACATTCTTAGTCGATCTTTGTTTTGTATCCCTGACGAAATGCGACCGGGTGAAACGAGGTACTCTGTCTTATGACGCTTCCATGGGCATTCTTCTGGCCTTTAACCTGCCGATCCCGTAGACGAGAGACGCATCAACAACCGTGACGACGGCCAATAGAATGAAACAGTCACGCCAAAAGCGCTGCGGGTACAAACGGATGAAGGTATCCGAGTATGCAAAACGCCAGGAATCCGCTTCGAAAAATATGCGATGAAAACCCACAAAGAGCACACCGAATGACACAATAATCCCTACAATTAATACGACGATCACAATCAAAGTGACTCGGGCTGCACGTTGCAATGCGTGTGCAATTTCTCGACTTTCACCCATGCGCCATAATAGGACGATCATCGTAACGATGAGAATCCATCCGCCCAGAAGAACCCGTTTCACAATGTTTAATAAGATCTGAACATCCTGCATGTGTTTCAACTCGCGAGCGTTATGCATCGGTGATCCATCGGCCAGAAAATAGGAGTCGAAATACGAAATATCTTCGTTGCGGAGGAGAAAATCGATGTCCACGGAAGACCAATACAATCGATCGTCCAGATCGAAGCCATATCGATCCTCCGGAAAGCCAGGCAGCCGATATTCAATCGGAATCCAGATCCCCGCGCTGTAGAGAACGATAACCACACTCGATAGAACGAGCGTAATCGGTAGCAAAAATACTAGAAAATTTACCGCCGCACGTTTTAGGAAACGTCGCCTCGACGACATTTTACGCTCTCCTTCTTCTCTACCGTAGAGTCTCGACTTCCCCACCCAGGATAAAGCGAAGGGCCATTGCATTGGTCAGGAATTCGATCGGCGCACGATCATCGGTATAGACAATGTCTGATTCTGGTGTCGGCTGTAGTTGAGCGAACGTTCGCCGGAGGATATCCATCAAGACTGGCGAGGCGCCCTGCTCTTCCAATGCAAAAATATTCATAACAAGATTGCCTGCATCCGTTGGTTTTTTTGTGGCATAGATGAGCGTGTTGAATGTATTGGGCACATCGACCACGTAAACAGATGGAAAAACAGATTGGATCGTCCCGACCAATGCTTCGATGATCCTACGGTCCTGCGGTGTCCGACCGACATTAATGACCACGACACCATCATCATATAGATGTGCGTGCACTTCTTGAAAGAACTCCTGCGTGGTGAGATGCCAGGGAATATACGGCAAGCGATAGGCGTCGATGCTGATGACGCTGTAAGAATATTGGCTATGCGCAAGCCCCCACCGTCCGTCAACTGCGATGGCGTTTAGATTCGGCTCATTCATATCGAACCACTCTCGACCGACCTCAATAATACCCGGATCGATTTCCCACCCGTCGATGGGAATCGCGCCGAAAATTTTCGTATACTGTTTGGCGATCGTCCCACCAGCCAATCCAACAATGCCCACCCGTTTCACGTCCGATAGCGCGAACGGCGGCGTGTTAAAAAAAGGTGCGGAGAGGAAATAATCCCACGTTCCATAGGTGACATCGACACCCGGCGCGTAGATCGAATGGATACCTTGTCCTTCGTTCAACATCAGATAACGAACACCGCCCCGTTCGATAACCTGGATGTAGTTGTAGGCCGACTCGGTTTCGTACACTTGCCCCGTCCCGCACTTGATCGGACCGGACAGCGTGAGCCACGATAAGACTATGATTACGAGAGGAAGAAGGAGATATCGAAGACCGGCTCGCCAATCCTGCAGAAATAATCCCCCCAATGCGACAAAGAGGAGAATCAAGCTGAAAACCAGAAAAGTGCGCGCAGTACCGATGGTGGGAATCAACCAGAGCACAGGGAGAAATGTCCCTAGAATCGATCCCAGGGTCGAGATCGCATATATTTTGCCGGAAATGCTCCCGGCCTGCTCAGGCGTTTGGATTGCCAGACGAATGGCAAAAGGAGACACACAACCCAATAGGGTAACCGGGACACTGAACAGAATCAGCACCACGAAGAATGATCCCAGCATTACCGCCGTGGATAAATACTCAACAGCATGGGCAGCTTGAAGCAGTACAGGTCGGGCGACGATGGGTACCAGTCCCGCTGTAAAGGCACCCCAGGCCATAATGCGATAGAACGTTGCACGATGAGGGGAACGATCCGCTAAGCGCCCCCCGATGAAATACCCTGCGGTGAGATAGATGAGAATGAGACCAATAATATTTGCCCAGACGATATTGCTGGTGCCGAACACATTCCCCAACAATCGCGAAGCAGATATCTCAATTGCAAGCGTGGTCATGCCCGAGAAGAATACTGCTATACTCAGCAGCCGTTGACGCATGCTTTTCCTCCTACCTCAACCCGCCCTCTCCTAAATATGATGAACATGGGATCACTCGAGAATGTCGCCGTGCCGCTCGCCAGTCAGGACGATTTCTGAACACCCAAAACCGAAGAGCTTGCATCGAGCACAATCACAAGTGGATTCCTGGTGAAATATGCCAATGGAGTGGAGCTTTCACAAGACTAACCCCGAAATCGCTGTGGAAAAGCCCTTTCGCTCAAGCGACCTCGCCACCCGGGACTAAAACCTGCTCTAAAATCTCGTTAATAATCGCTCGCTCATCGACTTCACGAATTCTCGCCGTCGAGCCAACGATGAGGCGATGGGCAAGCGTGGGCACGGCAAACCCCTTGACGTCATCTGGAATCACGTACGATCGGCCCAAAATCGCCGCCATTGCTTGCGATGTTCGGAACAGTGCGAGGCTGCCGCGCGGACTGGCACCCAAATAGACTTCCGGATGTCTTCTGGTCGCATCGACTAGGTTGATAATGTAACGCTTGATATCATCAGAGATCGTTTGTTCCCTAACAGCGTTTTGTGCGGCGATAATTTCCTCGACAGATACCACTTTCTTTAGGTTCTCGATCGGATGGACAACCTGCTGTTCTTCCAGCATACGAACCTCATCGGGACCATCCGGATAACCGAGACTTACCCGCAACAAGAACCGGTCCATTTGCGCTTCCGGCAGCGGGAATGTGCCCTCGTATTCGATCGGATTCTGTGTCGCTAAAACAAAGAATGGCTCCGGTGATTGATGGGTCACGCCATCCACCGTTACCTGGCACTCCTCCATGGCCTCCAGCAGCGCAGCCTGGGTTTTGGGAGTCGCACGATTGATCTCATCCGTCAGCACGATTTGATTCAATATCGGACCCGGGCGGAATTCGAACTCGCGTGTCTTTTGATTGAATATCGATACACCTGTGACATCACTGGGCAGCATGTCGGGAGTGAATTGAATACGGCTGAAAGAGCAGCCTATGGACCTGGCAATGCTCTTGGCCAACATCGTTTTCCCGGTGCCCGGGACATCCTCAATCAGGACATGACCCTTGCATAAAAGGCCAATCACCGCGAGTCGTACGGTATCCGTCTTGCCGATGATCACATTCTCCACATTGCTGATAATTCGTTCTGCAATCGTCTTGATGTCAGTCATGGATTCTCCATTCGGCGACAAGATTTGAATATACCACACGAATATCGATTTATCGCCTCGATACCGTTGGGATTCATCAAATGGTATATGAGATTAATTCTAGTACATTTTCCTTTCACATTGACTGGATTCCGGTCAATAATCCCCTTACCCGTTGACCAATACTGCGATCAACACAATCCACGCGAGTGTATAGTTTAGCGGTTTATGGAGTTTATTACGAGCGGAGAATAACAATACCGCCAGCACGAAGCCACTCGTAAACCGTAATAGACCCAACGGCTCTCGAATCGTAGAAAATGGCAGGAAGAGGATCAGTAGGCTGTTTACGAAAAGGCTAATATTTTCTGGGTTGACCTGTTTTCTCCAAACCTCACATGCAGATTTGAATATTGCCCATATCACGGGCATGAAAATCGTCGGTCCAAAGATTACGATAAACAACGCCAAAGCCGGAAGGCTCTCGAAACCAATACGCCAAAGTCCCATCAGTGGAATCCATTCAAAAGGCGTTGATTGGGCGCCTCCGCTCCCGATCCCGGGCGCTCCAAAAACCCGCCAGAGCCACACCTGCCAACCCGCGTATAGGATTCCTACGGCAATCCAGGAAACCGCAGATCGCCAGTCGCGTTTTCCGATCAGATCGACGAGCAAGAATACAAACCAGAATACAATCGTGGTTTCTTTGGCGAAGAGGGCGAGGCCCAGCAGAAATACACTGGTAAAAAACCTGCCTCGTTTACGCGCCAACCAGGCAACACTGACCAGGCCGTAAGCGAGGGGTTCGTGCAATTGTAGTCCAACAGCCGAAACCAATCCCACCCACAATCCATAACTCAACGCGTACCAATTGCGAAGACCGTGATCTTCCATATACAGCATTACCGCCCACGTTCCAACGATATGCGCGACCAAGTTGATTGCCAATAACACCCAGGGGATCGCAGCTGTGTTACCAGCTGAAAGAAGACGAGCCAACATCGATAGCAGGATTCTCTGATAACGATATGCAGGGACATCGAGCTTTTCGCGGACGGTCGTTGGATTCAGGTCGATGGCGATGTAGTAGGTAAATTGCCCATCGTATCCCTCCGTTCCCGCCGGATCGCCTTCGGAGAATTGCGTTCCAATTTCCGCAAGCGCGACAACATCCCCCTCAAACAGGACCAGGCGCGCCAGAACGTATCCACCGGCGACGATGAATGTGACCAACAGCGGCCAATAACGTTTTATCTTCGAAGCCATCGCCATCCCTGCAGCATAATCAAACAACATGCAAGTATGCTCAGATATAGACCGATCTGAAATGAGACTGGTCGATATTCGAAACGAATGTAATGCTCACCGGCAGGAACGCGAACCGCTCGAAAGAGGAAATCGGCGCGATATATCTCCACCGGTTCATCATCGATGCTGGCTCTCCATCCTGGAAACCAGGTGTCAGAAAGCACCACCCAGCCATCAACTGGCGCGCTTGATTCGATAGTGACGATGTTGGGGTTATCGGTTTCAAGCAAATCGGCGCTACCCTTTATGTTCTGGGACGCATCCCCCGAGGCGAAAGCCCACTCCAGGATGACAGCTTCGTCAGGATCGAAATCCGCGTCCTTAACCAAATCTAAGGAATATACATATGAAGCCGCCAGGATCGATTGAGAAACCCAGCGAACACGTTGGGGATTGGGAATCTCACGATAGGTCAAGGACATATCTTCGGACGATTCGATCACAGCCTGCCACTGCACGTCCATGAGAGACAGCAGCTTGGTCCGATGGCCATTTGAAACGTCTTCGAGTCCGTCCATCCACATGACATATCGCTGCGGTAGAAGGGGATCGAAATTGTTCGCCGATGAAATACCGCCCATGAGAGTCGTATTGGGCAATCCATACTTGCGTACGAGGTCCCAATCTTCCACGTTTAAATAGCTGTCGAAGCGATGAGTCCAGTCGAATTTAAGTTCCTCCTCGACTCCTGCATCCATATAGATGCGGTGCTCTATGCCTCCCACTATGGGCACTTCACCCGTTTCTGTGAACAAAGACGGGGAAACCGATGGGATCAAGCCCCGACTGGCAACGAGAAGATCGAGTAAAACGACGATACCTACCAGGAGATTCCAGCGCAGCGATGGGCGATCGGGTTTCAAAAGTGTCAGAATTCCGGAAGCTGCGAACCAGATACCGGCAATAATAAAGGTTCGCATGAAGCTGGCTTCAATATCACCGAGCAATTCCGCCGCGGCTATCGCTGCCACGCCGATGATTCCCGAACCAACTGTCCCCAGTCGAATCCAATACAACGCTCGCCCGGACGGTTTCCTCAATTGATCGAGACCGATCGCAGCGAGCAGGGAAAACGCAAAGATGAAGATGATATTCCAGCGTGAAGGGGCCTGAAACATATTGAACGTAGGTATGTAATCGAACAAGAAGGGATAAATTGGCGTATACTTTCCTAGCGCGAGGATCATTGCAGCGCCACCCAGGATGGTCAGGAATTTAATCGTACCTTGACGCTCGTTCCTGCGTCGCCAACCAGAAATCAACGCATAAACGGAGAGGAAGAACGGAAATACACCAAAGTAGATCGCATCCTCCCAATAATTGCCATATCCCCAATAATCACCCATTGCCGGACTGCCAAACAGACCTGGCAATACGAGACATAGAATCCGCCAGGGCCAAAACGAATAGTTGAGCGCGAATTCAGCATCAAACGTGTCCGCTCGGTACGAATGCAGCGTGTACTCGATGGTTGGAAACAATTGAACGGCGCATAGCGCAAATGCGAATATCGCAGCGATCGTAAAATAGGCGATGATTTGTAACGACCGCTTCCATTCCACATTCCCAACCAATCGCCACAAAACCCAGGCGACGAGTGTGATTGCGGTGTACCAGGCAGTTTGTGCATGTCCCGCCAGCCACTGGAAAGTGAGTGCAATACTCAGCAGACAGCCTGCCTGAAGGATCTTCTGCCGACCCGCTGTTTCTCGACTTACCTGCAAGAGACGATCAGCAGCCAGAATGATCCAGGGCAGCCAGGCAGCTGCAGCGTTAA
>Ga0307439_1000963_pt1 | contig 19066 bp, 12 predicted proteins | sample SalMarWE160490MG_FD_202142 | JGI IMG/M metagenome (GOLD analysis project Ga0307439, IMG submission 202142) | Salt marsh sediment microbial communities from the Plum Island Ecosystem LTER, Massachusetts, United States - WE1604-90 | ecosystem: Environmental > Aquatic > Marine > Intertidal zone >... | reverse complement strand
GTTTTAACCAATCAAACTAATTCAACTAATTCAACACCTCTTCCACAGCCCGAAGTGCGCCTGCCCCGTATGCTACTTAGATACATTCTTCCGTGCTATTGCAGTGGTCGTATGGGGTTAGTTTACAACGCAGTGTTAGTTTTACAGCAAAGCGTTAGTTTACAATGTAATGTTTGTTTACAGCGTTAGCGTTTGTTTTACCGCCGAAGGCATTTAATTCGCAGCGCAGCGTTCTATCTAACCATCAAAACCTTTCTCGTCTCTTCCTGTCCACCAGATGCAAGCTTTATGAAATAGACGCCACCTGAAAGCTCTCTGTTTGAATTATCCTTCCCATCCCATTCCACTGTCGTGGAAAGTAAAAAGTGAAAAGGTAAAAGTGAAAAGTCTTTGACTAATCTCCCACTCACATCATAGATACACAAGGAGGCAGGTGTTAGGTGATTGGTGTTAGTTCCTTCCCTGACACCTGAAACCTGAAAACTAATCACTGTAGTTTTAGTGAACGGATTGGGATAGGCTGTTAATTTCGAAATTCGAATTTCGAATTTCGAATTTTCTTTCTTTTCCTCCACTCCCGCATTGCCATCCGCATCGGTCTTGATGAGATAGAAATCCTCCATGCCTGCCCCGAAGGAAAGAGTGGTTGCGGTTATGATGTAGCCCCCGTCGGTGGTCTGCTGGAGTACCCAACCGAAATCGTTATTCGTCCCACCGTATGTCCTGGTCCAGAGGGTATCCCCTGAGGCATTAGTCTTGATAAGATAGACATCGGCGTTACCCGCTCCAAAAGAATACGTCGCACCGACGATAATGTAACCTCCATCTAATCTCTGTTGAGGAAAACCCATATCGGAACCCACACCACCGTACGTCCTGGTCCAGAGGGTATCCCCTTGACTGTTGGTCTTAATGAGATAGACATCACCAAGAGTATCACCAAAGGAGCACGTGTATCCACCAAGAATGTATCCCCCATCCGATGTCCATCCACCATACCCCACATCGTAATTTACCCCACCATAAGTTTTTGTCCAGACCGGAATTCCCAGAGAATCGGTCTTGACCAGGTAGACGTCACCCAGTGTATCACCGAACGAACAGGTCTGCCCGCATACAATGTATCCCCCATCTATATCCGGAAGAACCAAACCCGTCTCATCGTTCACCCCACCGTAGGTCCTGGTCCAGAGCGAGTCTCCTTGGCTGTTGGTCTTTATCAGGTAGATGTCCAACCCACCCGCCCCATACGAGTACGTGGAGCCTGATATAATGTAACCCCCATCTGCGGTCTGAATGGCAGGGTAGCCCGCATGGTGGTTCGCCCCTGCGTACCTTTTTGACCAGAGAGTATCGCCCTGGTCATTGAGCTTTATCGTGTAAATATCACCAAGACTATCATCTGCGGGTAAAGAAAACCCTGAGACAATGTAGCCCCCATCCGTGGTCTGCTGGATGGAACTAGCCCGATCATCTCTCGCTGTGCCGTAGGTCTTGGTCCATAGGGTATCTCCTGAAGCATTCGTCTTGATGAGGTAAAAATCATAATCTCCTGCACCGAAGGAGAGAGTAAATCCTATGACGATATAGCCTCCGTCCGTGGTTTGTTGGACCATGCGTCCCTCATCGAGATCAGCTCCCCCATAAGTCCTTATCCATTTTTCCTGGGCAGACGAAATGGATAAGATGAACAAAATAAACAACAAGATGAACAATGGTGACACTACTTTTTTCATCTTTCTTCCTCCTTTTTTGTTTTTATTAATTTTTCGTTCATTTTCAACTCCTTTAAGCCCTGAACCTTATGCAGTTCTGAGCTCTGCTAATCTGGATTAAAGTGCAATCCAAAACCAAACGGTCTTTATCACCCTTTTTCTCTCCCTCTTTTTCATATTCTTTCATACTTCTTGCCATCTCTTATATGCCTTTCTCTAACTTCTAAAAACCTATCATTTTTTCTTCTGACTGTCAATGGTAAAATTTGACTTTTACCCCGTTAGGAAATTCCTTTCTAACGGGTTTTTGACCTTCTCATTTATCATGCTGAGTGACAAATTCCCCTCTTTTCTACCATCATTTCCACCTTTGAAAAATGGGGCAAAGGGGGATTTTAACCAATCCAACCAATCCAACAATTATTTAACTCCGTACTTTCTATTGTCCTTAATTACCATTTACTCAATTACATTCCGTTACAGCACGAAGTGCGTTTGTTTCCCAGCGCAGCGTTAGTTTTCAGCGAAGCGTTTTATTACAGCCGAAGGCGCTTAATTTACAGCACGAAGTGCGTTAGTTTCACAGCGATAGCGTTCAATCTCCGTTTCCCCATTCGTATTCTTCTACCGTCCTGCAGGGACTCAAACCGTGCTGCAAGCACCAATCACCATTCTGAGAACCCATACCCCCTTAAAGGGACACCCTACCGTCGCGAAGCAACTCCAACCGTGCTGTGCTTGTCAAAGCACCACTCTCCTCCCCTCCAGCCTGCCAACTTTGGGGGGTTTTTACTGCCAACCAAGTTGGCAGAGGTTAAAGACATTGCTGGCAAGGCTTTACTCTGATTTGGGCAAAACAGTATGCCAACACAGTTGGCGCTTGTGGATTATTCCTCACCGCAGGGACGCAAAGTCCGCAAAGAAAAAAATAATTGTTTTTTCCTACCATGACTCAACAACCTTGTTTCTATTCGTTTGAACCTTGAATTATGTTTAACCGTGCAGTAACCGTGGCTGATATTGTCTTTAGGTGTTAGGTGGAGGTAGGGTAATACACTATTATTGTTGTCCTCTGTGTTCTCTGTGGTTCCCCTGTGAAATACAATTAAGTTCTGCCCATTCTCCTATTTCACGGGGTAAATCCGTGGTGGAATTTATGTTATCTGTGTTCATCCGTGGCAAAAAATATCTTGGTGGGATGTAGGGAATCACGATATTGTCTTTCTCTGCGAACTCTGCGTCTCTGTGGTTAATGTCTTTGTTTTGGGGGGGTACTATGGGAAATCACGATATTGTCTTTCTCTGCAAACTCTGCGTCTCTGTGGTTAATGTCTTTGTTTTGGGGGGGTACTATAGGGAATCACGATATTGCCTTTCTCTGCGAACTCTGCGTCTCTGTGGTTAATGTCTTTGTTTGGGGGGGTACTATGGGAAATCACGATATTGTCTTTCTCTGCAAACTCTGCGTCTCTGTGGTTATTTTTTTTTGGTGGAGGTGGCTAATCTGGCACACTTCTTGCTTGGTTAATTTGTAATGTAAACCTTAATAAGGAGGAATAACTGTGGTCAGAATCTATTTTACAGAAGAAGGAAGAATAATCACGGAGTACTATGTCAATGGACAAAGTTCAAGGGAAATAGGACGCTCATCCAGTGCCCTGGTAAAAACAAGGCATTTTATAGCCAAGGGCAAGAAAGTAGTTATAATAGACAAAGAGGAATCACCGGGCATTTCCGTAATGGCATTGAATGGAGAAATTGAAAAGGATAATATTACTCAAGGTGAAAAATATACAAGCAAGGATGGATTTGATGTTATCTGGTCTCCAAACAATGGCTCATATAATACGGATGATTATAATTGTATCATAAGCGTGCAAAAGGCGCTGGTGTAGTTCTCATTATTAATGAGAAAGGAGGTGAAACTATGATTACAGAGATGCAGTGGGGAGGTAATTTATTACCTTTCGAACCTGGTTCATGTTCTTGTGGGTGTGCTTGTACTTGTACCTGTGAAGGTTCATCATGGCAAAGATCTAGTATGGCGGCAGGAGTAGCGGGTGGAATTGCAGCTGGTGGAGCCGGCGCAAATGCCGCGGTATCCCCAACCCCACTATAAAGTATGAGAAAATCGTCCATAGGGAACGTGCATTATCCTCCCTATGGACGAATCTATGATATTGATTATGTTTTTTATCTTCAGTTAAAATTGTACTTTCCCATTATTGAAGATATAATAATTTAGAAAGAAAGATTTAACTAGTGTTATTCGATTTTAAAATTGCTCCACAAAATATCAAAAGGAATTTTTCGTTCATGAATAGAGATTATTAATTGATTCGCAAACATGAGAATATTAATTACAAATGAAGTAGTACAAAAGGAGAAATGAAGATGCAACCCTTCATTCACAAGTTTGAGACAAAAAACGCATATTATATATATGATGTTAATACCAATCAAATATTGAAAGTTGACAGAATAATTTATGATATTGTAGATGAAGCAGGGATTTTACCACAAGAAAACATTGCTGAGAAATGGAAAGACATTTACTCCAAAAATGAAACAAAGAAGGCTCTTTCCACAATAAAAATATATCAAAAAAAAGGATATTTTTCCCAAAATCATCCTTCAAAGTTATTCCCTTCAGCCCGTAAAGAATGTTTACAAAAATTGATAGATAGTAAACTTAAACAATTGATTCTAAATATTTCGGAAAGGTGCAACTTAAGATGTAAATACTGTGTTTATTCAGGACTTTATCCCTATGAAAGAACACACTCAAATAGTACAATGGGTAACACAATGATGTTAAAAACGATATCTTATTTTCTTAATCATTCTAAAGAGTCAAAGCATGTCGATATCTCATTTTATGGAGGTGAACCACTAACTACTTGGAATAAAATAAAAGAAGCCATCGAATTTATTAAGAATAGAACGAAACATAGGAAGGTTAACTTTCATATAGACACTAATGGTACTCTTTTAACCAATGAGAAGCTAATCTTTATTATAAAGAATAAAATCCTTTTACAGATAAGCCTGGATGGTCCCCAACTACTTAATGATAGATATAGAGTTTTCCCAGATGGTACCGGCTCATTCAATATTATTGTACAAAATATCAAGAGATTAAGAAAGTTGGATAAGGATTATTATAAGACATATGTTGCGTTTGCGGTGACGCTTGCTCCACCATACGAACTGTTGAAAGTAAACGCTTTTTTTAATACTGAAATGTTTGCGGAACATCCAATTGCACCTACATTCGTAGATTCTTTTGATACTCAGTTTTTTGAGAAGTTTCGACAAGATTCAAATGATGACTTATTACAAGATATAGAAGAATTGAAAACTAATTATATCACTTCAAGAGTAAATGGTACCGAACCTTCCGGTCTTGAAAAAGGTTTTTTTGAGCGACCACTAATTAGAATCCATAAACGCAAACTTCAGCCTTTAGGGGAAGAAGCTCCCCCAAATGGAATATGTGTCCCTGGGGTACAAAGGCTTTTTGTTACCGCAGAGGGTAAGTTTTATCCCTGTGAAAGGGTGGGTAATGCATTCTATCTTGGGAATGTTGCATCAGGTTTGGAAGAAAGGAAAATGCTTAATACAATTAACCACTATAAAGAGGTCTCAACTCCTGACTGTATACAATGCTGGGCTGTTAGGCTCTGCAAACTCTGTTTTGCTTCTGCTAGAAAGGGAAACGAATTAAACCTTGATAGAAAAAAACGGAATTGTTTAATAGAACGGAAAAATCTACATGAAGCTCTCGTCACTTATAGTAAAATTTCAGAACAGAATTCCCATGCCTTTGACTTCGTCAAAAAGATGATTTTCACATAGATGTATATTTGAATTAGGGCTAATCTATCCTGCTAAAAAGGAGGCAAAGATTTTACTAGAGAAAAAAATGTAGAAATCATAGTTAGTTATTGTACCCGAACAATACAGCTTTGGGTATGGGTATAGTTTTTTTCTGTTTCTCTGCATACCAAAGGATAGATATTGCATCACGGATTTAAAGAGTAACTGGTTTACAGAAGCAAAAACTAATAGAACAGAGTATTGTTATACCGAAACTGTAGAGTAAAATAGGTCATATGATTATTGAGCTATTGAAATTTTTTCTTGTAAAAACAAAAATTTTATGCTATTTTTTTTGAAGTTTGACAATGGTTTAAATTCCTTTGCAAACAGAGAATTAAAACCGTGGCAGGTTTGCATGGAAATAAATAATAGATAATTATATTGAAAAATGATTATTCCAAAAGTGAAGTTAAAACTAATACATAGATTCTTATCCTACCTTAAACCGTGGAGAAAATGGGCTCTTGCTGGTGGTTTTCTTATTATGTTAAACGTAATACTCCAACTTCCTATGCCTTTGCTTACTCGTTATGTTATAGACCAAATTTTTCCAGAAAAGAACTTTCAGTTGTTAAATTGGGTAATCATTGGATTGGTCTTATTTATGCTAATCAGGACAACCTCAGGTTTTTTAAGTTCTATATGTTTAGCCATATTTCGTGAGAACGTAATAATAAAAGTCCAAATGAAGCTATTTCAGCATATACAACGTCTTACTCTTACCTTTCACAATAATACAAAAACAGGATATCTCTTGTCTCGTATTGCAAATGATTCTAGCAATCTACATGGCTTGTTAGCAGAGGCTATGATTAGCGTTATTCAGAACCTTTTGACATTTTTTGTGGGAATGGGAATTATCTTTTTTCTCCATTGGAAGTTAGCTCTTATATCAATTGCTATATTACCCTTTTTTATATACGCAACGTATTTTTTTTCAAGTAGGGTTAGAAAAAAATCATATGAGATGCAGGAAAACATAGGAAATGTTTACGATACACTTGGTGAAAGCCTTTCTGGTATTTCACTTACAAAGGCGTTCTGCATAGAAAAAAGAAGAACGACAACACTACTTAATCAGTTAAGGAAAGCCTACATTGTTAGTATACAGTATACGAAACTAAGCTCACTGGCACAGGTTATTATATCTTTTATGGGAGGACTTGCTCCCTTAATACTATTATGGTATGGTGGACAGGAAATAATGAGGGGCAATTTAACTCTCGGCACATTTGTTGCCTTTAATGCCTTTCTTGGCTACCTTTATGGACCAGCTAAAACCATAGCATCTCTAAACACGCAAATTCAGACTTCCCTTGCATCACTGAAACGTGTTTTTGAAATTATGGATACCCCTTCTGAAAAGATGTCTTTTTCTGGCAACTTAAGTTTTCCCAAAAAATTGAAAAAGGTAGAATATCAGAATGTTACCTTCTCCTACAACTACTCTCATCCTGTTCTTAAAGGAGTTTCCTTGAAAATAAATGCTGGAGAAAAAATAGCTATTGTGGGTACTTCGGGTGGAGGAAAAACGACACTACTCAGTCTACTTCCACGATTTTACGAAATAGAAGCGGGCAAGATTCTTGTAAATAAAATAAATATTAAGGAAATAAATCTTGATGAATTACGAAAGGCAATTGGAATAGTCTCACAAGATACCTTCCTCTTTGATGAGACAGTTGAGGAAAACATCAGATATGGGAAAATAGATGCAACTAAAGAGGAAATAGAGAGAGCCGTAAAAGCGGCTAACGCTCATAGTTTTATTATTAAGTTGCCAAAGGGTTATGAAACGAAAGTAGGAGAAAGAGGTGTTAAGCTTTCTGGAGGCGAAAAGCAAAGAATCGCAATAGCTAGGGTAATACTTAAGGATCCTCAAGTTGTGATTATGGATGAGGCAATGTCTGAAATAGATTCGACCTCTGAAAAACTCATCAGAGAAGCTATGGAACGACTTATGAAAGGGAGAACAACGCTCATCATAGCTCACCGGCTTTTCTCCGTGCTGCACGCAGATAGAATAGTTCTGATTGATAATGGTAAGATAATCGGGGAAGGAAAACACGAGTATCTTTACCAAATCTCCTCATTATATAGGAGGCTTTATGAAGAACAGTTTAGTTCAAAGACTTAACATAATGGTCATTTTCATTTCAATCTTCTTTTATTCTATTTGCGCAAGCAAGGAATACACAATTCATGTGCCTATTATTGAGAAGCCTAAAATCAAGATAGATGGTTATCTGAATGAGGAATATTGGCAAAAGGCAGCTAGTGCAGATAGCTTTATACAGGTAGAGCCAAAAGAAGGAGAAAAACCTTTCTATGAAACAAATGTGCTTGTGTGGATGGATAAAACAAACCTTTATATTGGATTTATCTGTTATGACAACGAACCTTCGAAACTCCGCTTCACAAGGACAGAGAGAGATAGGTTCACTCAGGGTGACTGGATAGAGATACGAATCGCAACGGATAATCCCCCAACACGAGTTTATGACTTATTTGTAAATCCAGCTGGCACACAAATGGACTTCTTATGCCCTAACCCAAAACAAGCCGATATTACCTTTGACCTTGATTTTAGGTCTCAAGGCCGAATACTCAAAGACCGTTGGACAGTAGAAATCGCAATCCCATTCAGAAGTTTAAGATTTAAAGAAACGCAAACTCAGGATTTTAGGATAGAGTTTGCAAGGGTTTTCTCACACGGTGAGAAGGACGAGTACTCATCATGGATACCTCATAAAAAAGGTGAACCTAACACATTTGAAAAAATGGGTCACCTTTATATAGACGTTCCCCTTTCTGTAAAACACTCAATAGATTTCTTACCCTACATAATAAGTGCAGGAAAAAAAGAAGAAGGAGAAAGGAGTTTTGATTGGCGTGCAGGGCTCTCTGGAAAATATTGGTTGAGTTCTAATATTATTGTTGATTATGCAATAAAACCTGACTTTTCTCAGATTGAAGCAGATGCCCCACAAGTTGAGATAAATACCCCTTTTTCTTTCTATTATCCCGAAAAAAGACCTCTCTTTATGGAAAAAAAGGATGTTTTCAAAACTCATTTACCAGTTGTGTATACAAGAACGATAAATGACCCAGTGGCTGTTCTCAAGTTCACCGGAGAGTTATCCAATAATGAAGTCGGGTATATCCTTTCAAGAGATGACCAAACTTTATGGGTTATCCCTTTTCAAGATATGAGCTCTCCTGTTCAAACAAAGGAGAAGTCACTCTCAAATATTCTACGTATAAAACATAAATTCTGGGAAAATTCTTATATTGGGATTACTACTACTGACCGCGAAAGCAGAGAAGCTTATAACCGGGTTCTCAGCAGTGACGGAGAGCTAAGATTCTGGGAAAAATACACTTTTGCATGGCAGGGCGCATTTTCATTCACCCATGAACCAAATGACACATCTATATTCAGTGACATTCCCTGGATTATGTTTGATAAGTATACATCTGCATTTGATGGAGAAAAGTTTTCTGGAAATGCATTTGGAACCTGGCTAACGAGTAATGCACGATACTTTGATTCTGAGATCTGGTACCGTAATTATTCCCCTACTTTCAGGGCAGACAACGGATTTTTTCAGTACAATAGTCGCAGGGAGGGAGGATTCAATGCAAATCTCAAGTTCTGGCCAAATAGATACGGGATTACAAACATTTCTCCAGGACTCTCATTTGAAAAATCTAATTCCTATGAGAGTAATACAGAACTGAAATCTACAAAAGGAATTTCTCTTTCAACTCTACTAAAGAATCAGATTTCTCTTTCGATTTATTATAAGATGAACGCTATCTTATACGAGACACAGAGATTCGATAAATTGTGGACATTCGATGGTAATGTGAGCTATTTCTGGGGTAATTTCCTGTTAGGAGTTTATGGAAGAAAAGGGAAAGAGATAAACTATTTAACCTATCCTGCAGAGACAGGGGATGTCGGTCTTCTAGGATGCTGGTTTAACCTCACTCCATTCCCATTATTAAAGGTGAATCTCTCTTTTGGCAAGTATCAAATATGGAATAAGCAGGGAGAAAAAACCTTGGAGAGTTCTGCTTTCACTGGTGAAGTAACATACTCAGTTTCGAAATCTACTACATATAAACTTAATATTCAATATTCACAGGGAGGCTATACATTACTATCGCAAGTGTTCTCCTTCAAACCTACTCCTTTTACCCTTCTATATTTAGGTTCAAATCATAATCTTAATATTCACATTTCACCTCACAAAATTGAACAGGACTCATATCAATTATTCATAAAAGGACAGTACCTTTTCTCTTTTCAGCATTAATCCGTTTTCCATAACATTTGGTGCTGTTACTTTATGGATTTTTCAGCAGCCTTTACAATCCGGGCACAGAGCAACACCTCAGACTGCCAACTTTAAGGGTTTTTACTGCCAACCAAGTTGGCAGAGGTTAAAGACATTGCTGGCAAGGCTTTACTCTGATTTGGGCAAAACAGGGTGCCAACACAGTTGGCGCTTGTGGATTATTCCTCACCGCAGGGACGCAAAGTCCCCAAAGAAAAAAATAATTGTTTTTTCCTACCATGACTCAACAACCTTGTTTCTATTCGTTTGAACCTTGAATTATGTTTAACCGTGCAGTAACCGTGGCTGATATTGTCTTTAGGTGTTAGGTGGAGGTAGGGTAATACACTATTATTGTTGTCCTCTGTGTTCTCTGTGGTTCCCCTGTGAAATACAATTAAGTTCTGCCCATTCTCCTATTTCACGGGGTAAATCCGTGGTGGAATTTATGTTATCTGTGTTCATCCGTGGCAAAAAATATCTTGGTGGGATGTAGGGAATCACGATATTGTCTTTCTCTGCGAACTCTGCGTCTCTGTGGTTAATGTCTTTGTTTTGGGGGGGTACTATGGGAAATCACGATATTGTCTTTCTCTGCAAACTCTGCGTCTCTGTGGTTAATGTCTTTGTTTTGGGGGGGTACTATAGGGAATCACGATATTGCCTTTCTCTGCGAACTCTGCGTCTCTGTGGTTAATGTCTTTGTTTGGGGGGGTACTATGGGAAATCACGATATTGTCTTTCTCTGCAAACTCTGCGTCTCTGTGGTTATTTTTTTTTGGTGGAGGTGGCTAATCTGGCACACTTCTTGCTTGGTTAATTTGTAATGTAAACCTTAATAAGGAGGAATAACTGTGGTCAGAATCTATTTTACAGAAGAAGGAAGAATAATCACGGAGTACTATGTCAATGGACAAAGTTCAAGGGAAATAGGACGCTCATCCAGTGCCCTGGTAAAAACAAGGCATTTTATAGCCAAGGGCAAGAAAGTAGTTATAATAGACAAAGAGGAATCACCGGGCATTTCCGTAATGGCATTGAATGGAGAAATTGAAAAGGATAATATTACTCAAGGTGAAAAATATACAAGCAAGGATGGATTTGATGTTATCTGGTCTCCAAACAACGGCTCATATAATACGGATGATTATAATTGTATCATAAGCGTGCAAAAGGCGCTGGTGTAAGGAGCTACATATGATATTTTTGTTCTTAGACTTTTGCCACCAATTCTCAATGCAAAACAAACCATGATGATATTGTCTTTTCTTGGTTCCAGGCTAAATAAAGGGCAAAATGAAAGGGGGTGAGAAAAAATGAAAAATGTACTCAATCTACAAAAAAAGCAACCTATATTGCCTACTGGCACAGGAATAGGTGCTAATAGCTGCACGAGTAGTCTTGCTCTGTGCTGTCATGGAACGAAAGAGTAGATTACAGGATCGTATAAGTTCCACACGGTAGGGATTTCCCCTACCGTGTGTTTTTAATTTTTGTATTTTAAAAAGGTAATTGGAGAGATTAAAATTAGAGATAAACGGCATGTAGATAAGAGGATATACACTTTAATCGATGGGCTTTTTTATGAGCCGTTTAGACAAATGTATAGTCCTAATAAAAAGTTCGTACATACTATAAAAAAACTTGTAAAAGGTTTAAACCAAAATTGGACTATAGAAAGGGAGGGGATGTGGTTTTATGCTATGCCTGAAGGTATTAAGTTATCTCTGCAAGGTTGGAAAATACATGTATCTGCAACATTTGAAAATGCAGAGGAAATACTCCAAAAAGTTTCACCAATACTATTAGGGAATAGAGTTGGCTTTAAGTTTTTGTTGGACACAAATATAATAAAAATAATTAACAATAAGAATTGGGATAGAGGTGGGTCTGGTAAATTTATTACTATATATCCCCAAAATAAGAATGAATTCCGATTGTTAACAGAAGAACTTTTCAAAGAATTAAAGCTCTATAATGGTCCTTATATACTCTCTGATAAGCGATATAAGGATTGTAAAGTGTTATACTTTAGGTATGGTGGAATAAAAAGAAATGTTATGTTATCTATAACTGGAGAAAAAATACCAGTTTTGGTCTCACCCGATAATGAATTGATTGAAGATGCAAGAACTCCTTATTTCAATCCCCCTTCTTGGGCGAAAAATCCATTTGCTGAAAAAGAAAGTGAGAAAGATAGTTCAGAGGAAATTGTCCTCAACAAAGATAGGTACTTGATTAAGGAAGCATTGTCTTTCTCAAATAGTGGAGGTGTATACTTAGCTGAAGATAGAAAAAGTCGGCAGGAAGTTATAATAAAGGAAGCAAGACCATACACGATACTAGACGATGAGGGGAAAGATGCTGTGTCTTTATTGAAGAAGGAATATGAAATCTTGAGATTCTTAGAAGGTACTGATATAGCGCCAAAGCCTATAGAGTTCTTTCACGAATGGGAGCATACATACTTAGTTGAAGAGTATTTAAAGGGTTTAAATATAAGGGAGATAATTCTTAAAAAGAATCCCCTTACAAAAGTTAATCCTTGCTTAAAAGACACAAAAGAATACTATGATACATTTGTAAAATTATTTGTTAGTTTTACTAATGTTCTAAGAACACTACATAAGAAGGGCATAGTATTTGGAGACTTATCTGCACAAAATTTGATAATAAATAATGACACTTATAGTTTAAAACTTTTAGATTTTGAAGGAGCTTTTAGGGTAGGTATTGAAAAACCAACCAGATTATTCACACTTGGATTTAGAGATGCAAGAAGGGTTTTTAAGTCAATTCAGGATTTTAAGGATGATATCTATAGTATGGGTTTGGTGATGTCTTATTTTCTTTTCCCTACCAATTCGTTCTTTCTACTAAGAGATGATTATCACGATAATGTTTTGAAAATATTTTTAGATGATCTTGGCTGGCCCAAAATGGTTTTTAATATAGTAAAGTGCTGCCTACAAAGAAATGCAGATTATAGTTACATAATTGATTCTTTAAAACGACAAGTTAGACTTAAGAAGCCCAAATATGCAGAGGATATAAAGAAAAATGAAGTGAAAGAAATAATTAAGAAATTTGGAGCATTTATTTCAAATCACCTGGAATACAATAAGGAAAATAGATTATTCCCTGCTGACCCATTTATGTATAAGACAAATCTCTTGAGCATAGGTTTTGGGGCTACAGGTGTGATGTATGCTTTAAAAAACTCTGGTTTCTCAATCCCCAAAAGGGCTTTTCATTGGATTGAGAAAAAGTTAAAAGATGTGAATGAATTGACATACCCACCTGGTTTTCTCACAGGAACATCAGGTATAGCTTGGACACTATGGGATTTGGGCTATCAAGCAAAAGCTCTCGAATGTATGCACATCAGCAATAATCACAGATTGCTCAAAAGTCACCATTCGCTTTTTTATGGCTCTGCTGGTATAGGTATGGCAAATCTGTATTTTTATTTAAAAACCAATAATGAAAAATATTTGGATGCAGCTATAGATTTAGGAAAATTTCTCTTGCATTCTGCTCAAGAAAATGATAAAGGTATTTACTGGGAAGATAAAGGGAAGACATATATCGGCTATGGTTATGGACAAAGTGGGGTATCACTATTTTTATTAAGGCTCTACCAGTTAATGGGGGAGAAACAATTTTTAGCATATGGAGAAAGAGCTCTGAAATTTGATTTATCACATGGCTTCGAGATGGAAGAGGGTGTTTTAAGTTTTCCTGCTTCCGCTGATGATAATACAACTTATGAGCCTTACATAGAAGCTGGAAGCGGTGGAATTGCGAAAGTTTTGCTAAGGTATGGAATGTCGGACAAGACAGAAAAAATTATAAATGACGTCAATAGGAAATATGCGGTTTTTAGTGGTCTATCTTTTGGGTTGGCGAGTTTTATTGATGTTCTTACAGATGCTTATGTATTCTCTGCAGAAAAGAAATATCTCACTATGGCAAAAAGACCGCTTACGGGTATCAAGCAATTATATTTACTAAAAACCAAGAAAAGGTATGCTGTTCCTGGAGATAATTTGTACAGAATTTCCTGTGATTATGCCACAGGGGTTGCTGGCGTAATGCGCACACTTTATAGATATATTAACCTGGATGCAGCCGATTTTACGCTTGATGAGGTAACAAAATGAAAGTATTCTTGCACTTTTTGAGGAGAAAAAAACACGAATTTTTACTTTTACTTCTTGTGTCTTCTTTGCTATTTATGATAGAAGGTTTTGCGCATCCCATTTTATTGAAGATTATCTTTGATGAAGCTATTGTTAAGGGAAACTTTCATAAATTCCTAAAGTTGGTACTAGTGTACCTGGGCTTAGGATTTGTCTTAAATGCATGGGGATTTTGCGTGCAACTGTGGATTAAGTCACTGAAAAACCATGTTTTTAAGCAAACAACGGGGCAAATGCTTTCTTCCTACTATAGTAAGGATTATTCTACCATTTTGAAAAAAGGCGAAGGGTATTTTTTGAGTAGGATCTATAACGATGTCTCAGAAGGATTGTTGCCTGTTATGGATGTAGTAATGGGGATGTTTACTAATGGGGCAAGAATTATTGCACTTTTGGGCGCAGTTTTCTATATTTCTTGGAGACTCAGTTTGATTTTGCTGATTGTTATTCCATTTACTGCTTTTATTTCTCATGTTCTGGGCCAAAAGATAAAGAAAATAACAATTTTGGAGAGGGAAGGAGAGGGGGCATTATTGAATGTTCTGAACCGCCTGATTTCTGCCTTTAAGATAATTAGGACCTTTAGTTTGATTCCTGAGATGACGAAAGTTTATGATAAAGAGGCGGATAGATATTTGAAAATAAACTATGACAATTTCAAACTCATCCAGACATTAGAATCTTCTGTTGGTGTGGTGCAGAATATATCGGATACAATATCCTTGACTGTTGGAGGCTATTTTGTACTCATAGGAAGGTTGACATTTGGAGGGTATATTGCATATATAAATGCCTTCTGGAGGGCGGTTACTTCTTTAATGGAACTTATAAGGCCCATAGGCTCGTTGCAAAGGTATTTACAGATTTTGAAAAGGTTGTTTGAGTTTGAGAAAGAAAGACAGAAACAGTATTTTAAAAATAGTGAAACCATTCTTCTGAAGGGCGTGGATTTTTCATTTAATAATAAGCCTATTCTGAAAGATTTCAATTTAAAAATAGAAAAAGGAGAAACGGTTGCAATAGTAGGTCCGAACGGTTCTGGAAAGACCACATTAGCAAACATAATCTCGGGCTATCTTGCACCCCAGAATGGTGAGGTCGTTCTTCCAGAAAGGATTAGTTCCATTACACTTCCCCTTGCCTTTCCTCCAATTAAGGTAAAGGAATTGGTAAAAGACAAAAATCTTTTAAAAGAGTTCGCCTTAAAAGGTCTGTTAGAAAAAAATGCAGAGAACCTTTCTATGGGACAGAAACAGAAACTTGCAATTATTGAAGCACTTTCAAAAAAGGCTGATGTATATGTATTTGATGAACCATTTTCCAATATCGATAGGGAGAGTGTGAAAAAGGTTATAGAAAAAATACTCGGTAGAACCGCAGGGAAAACGCTTGTGTTTGTGTTACATGGCTTAAAAGAATGGTATCCTCATTTTGACAGGATTATTACATTAGAAAATAGAGAAAAGTAGTCATATACCAAACGAAAGAAAGGCACCCGGGATTTGCTTTAGGATGATGTGAAAATTTGTCCAGTAAGAAAAAGGTGGTTTAAATGATTCAAGGGTTTTTTATGATTTTATTGCTGATAAGTGTGCATAATCAGGAATTATTCAATCATAAAGAAAAAGATAGCAAATTGACGATTTCCCTTCCGCACCTCCAGAGGGAACCAGTTATCGACGGTGTAATTGAGGATGATGAATATACAGAGAAAGCGATAATTACAAATTTTGTTGAATTTATACCTGTTGAAGGAGCGAAACCTCCGGTAGCAACAGAGGCGTTTGGAGGATTTGATAATAGCTTTTTATATCTTGCTGTTAGAAGCACAGATGATGATATGTCACAATTAAGAGCGAATTTGAAGGAAAGAGACAGATGTTTTCAGGATGATTTAATTGTAGTATATTTGGATACGTTTGGAGATAAAAGTGATGCTTATATATTTGGAACTAATCCGAACGGAAGCAAAATTGATGGGCTTAGGAAGGATGAGGCTGGAGGAGAGGATTTTGATTATGACACAAATTGGGATGTCGCCACAACAATCAACAAGAAATACTGGACTGCAGAGTTTAAAATACCTTTTTCATCTCTACAATTTAGTGGGAAATCCAGAAAGAAATGGAATGTTCAGTTCATAAGACTGAGACCACGGGAAAATATGGAGCAATACTCCTGGCCTGAACTCTCAAGGGATGAATCGTATCTTTTTTCAAAAGGTGGCGCATTTATTATTGAAACTTCCACAGCTTTAGGAAAGAAAGAATATTCATTAATACCATATTTAACCTTGATACAAAAAGGTGAAGATAAACTTGCAAAAGGGGAAGTAAATTGGAGACTTGGATTATCTACAAGAGCAACTCCCTTTTCTAATATAAAAGTTGACGCAGCAATTAATCCTGATTTTGCCGAAATTGAAGCCGATGCTCCAAAGTTGGATGTAAATACACCCTTTGCCGTATATTATGCAGAAAAAAGACCTCTTTTTTTGGAAGGTAAATCTCTTCTGGATTCTCCTCTTGGCTTTTTTTATACAAGGGAGATAAACAATCCAATCTTCGCTCTTAAGATGTCTGGAAGTCTTGGGAAAAACAGTTTCGTTTTCATATCAGCAAAAGATGAGAATACACCTTGGATTATCCCTTTTAGCGATTTTAGTGCTACTATAAGCTCTACTACCTCTTCTTTTTCAAATCTATTGAAACTCCAGAGGAATATCAATACATTTGGCATTAGCAAAGGGGGAATTAACATTGTTGATAGAAAAGCATGTGGGGGGGCAAATACTGCCTTCAGTGGGGATTTACAAACAAAGTTGTTAAATAATCACCTTAGTGTATCCTATCAGGGAGCGTATTCCATGACAGGAGAACCTGAAGATACAACTCTCAGCAAGGGATTACAAGGGATAACCTTTTCGGATTATACCGGAGCTTTTGACGGAGAGGATTTTAATGGTTATGCGCACGTAATTGATGGAGATGTTTATACGAAACATTTATATGGTGGTTTTGATGTTGATTTAGTTTCTCCCACTTTTCGGAGTGATCTGGGGTTTATACAAGAGAATGACCTGATGGGCGGCTCATTTTACCTTTATCCTGTAATATATCCTAACACTTTCGGCATAAACGAAGCAGGTTTCCAAATTTCTTATGAACTTAAAGATAATTTTCTTAATGAAAAGAAGAAGAGAGCATATTCATATTCAGTCAATTTAAACTTATTGAAACAAACCCAAATTTCTCTTTCGAGTGCAAACTCTGGAAGGAAATTCCTTGATAAGTATTATTCAAATATGTGGGATTACTCCATTTATTTGGAAACAAGCCCCAATAAATACTTATTATTGACATTATCTTATGAATGGGGTAAGACTATAAACCATGCTGAGCATCAGTATGGTTGGAACAGAAATGGCTCGATTTCATTTGCTCTTAGCCCATTTACTTTTTTTCGCATGAAAGTTTCTTATCAGAGGTATCAGTTATTCAGAGAAATGTGGAGTAATAAAGCAAATGACATCACTCTATTCTATGGTAAAACAGAATACTTCCTCTCAAAATCATTTTCCATTCGAGTAGAGGGGGATTATAATAAATTAAGCAAAGCTTTGGAAATTTCAACTCTCCTTAAATACCAACCTTCCTCATTTACAATATTCTATTTAGGCATGAATCCATCCTTTTTATATAATAGCATAAGGGATTATCAGTTTGAGCATCACCAAATTTTCTTAAAAGGTCAGTATAGATTTGATTTGTGAGTATTTTGACAGAGAAGAAGATGGATGTGATTATTGTAAACTTAACTACTTCGGATGTAAAGGATATAGGTTTCAATATTATTAAGGTAATTGTACCTGAACTTATTCCATTACACAGCAATCATGATTTTCCTTTTAAGGGTAGTAAAAGATTGGTTGAGGTACCGAAGAAATGGGGGAAAAAGTTAGAAGAGAAAGAACTGAACCTTTTTCCACATCCTTTTCCATAAGATAGAGATGAGATGATATGATAGTTGCAAAGATTAGGGACATAAATGTGCCCATTGTTGAAAATACTAGATTCTCTCTTTTAGAAATTTTTCACGAGAATTCAAAACTTCATGACGTCGATGGGGATTTTTTCTATAATATTGATATAATTTTAAAAACACCCTATATCCTGAAAAAAATAGCAAAATCATACAAAACATATCCTGGCTATACATCAATTACATTACCCGAGGTTAAAAAAGACAATTTATTAAAAAAATTGATTAAGTGTCGAGGTTCAGAGGAATTCCCCAATTGGGGTCAGGATAATTCCCCAGTTAGGGTCAGAATAATTCCCCACTTTTTCTCAAATTATGTTATAAGATTTCCTATCTACCTGTGCGTTGCACGCAGACAGGTAAAAAACGAAAGGGGATCTTATGGCAAGGAGGGAGATAAAGATGGACGAGTTAGTAGAGATTCTGTATCAATGGCATATGGGACGTAATATCAGCCAGATTAAGCATTCTGTTGGATTGGATCGCAAGACGATAAGGAAGTATATTGAGTTGGCGGAGCATTATGGTTTCTCAAGAGATTCAGAGATACAGACAGCTTTTTTCTATCTAAAGTTGGCGGGTAAGATACAGAAAGGATTAAAGGTTCCGCTTAAGAGTTCGCCATCTTACAAGAAGACATCTATGTATCAGGTCAGCGTAGAGCGATTGTTGAAGAGGAAATATATGACTTATAAGCAGGTGTATCGTATACTTAAAAGGGAGCATAATTACCCATTAAGTTATTCCAGTTTCAAGCGTTACATAAACATCAAGTATCCTGAGGAGCCGCTGAATTATCTGCGGATTGAGGTGAAAGCAGGAGAGGAGGCACAGGTAGATTTTGGTAGTGCTGGAAAAATGATTGATCCTGAGACAGGTATAT